>JACCDO012086922.1_pt1 | contig 10782 bp, 15 predicted proteins | sample 7446101 | NCBI WGS metagenome assembly JACCDO01 (sample SAMN15323440, study PRJNA562643) | freshwater metagenome | isolation source: river surface water | place: USA:Blue River Watershed | collected 2017-08-16
AGGTCACTGCTAGAGGTTCGCCTGTTTCACTTTTCAACACGTAGACTCGACTGTTTTTATCCACTCGAAAATCAGCAGGAATCTCAGGACGAACAGGATCGTCTTTGAGCAATTTTATCAATTCGTCTGTGAGAGTTGTGATTTTTTCTAGCATCTTCGTGTCCACTAAGTTTACTTTTATTATATACTGCTATTTAACCTTTGTCAAGAAAAATCGCGGTTTATGATGCCGCTACCGCTTTTTTTCTTGGCCACCCTCTTTCACAGATAACTACAGTATGACTGATAAAAAATACTCTACCCTCCATGTTTTTGGCGACAGCTTTGCTGTTCCGCCAAAGCCCGAAGACACTACCCTGACTTGGCCACAATTGGTAGCACGTGGCCTTAAAGAACAATTGGGACACGATGTTGTTTTAGAAAATCACAGTCTAATGGGTTCTGCACAAGACTACTGTTGGGATCAACTGCAACAGCTATTGGAGTACCGAATCAAAGAAGACGACTACATCATTATCGCTTTAACTCATCCTAGCAGATTTTGGTTTCTAGATCGCATGCCTGAAATGACCAACAGCAACATCATTGATCTTGACAGTTTCGTCTCTAAAGATGAAGCACAGGCCATAGAGTATTTCATACGCTATATTCAACGACCAAGATTGGATCTCATACACATAAACAGTCGCATGGGCTATCTTGCCTATCAGATTCTAAAGAAAAAACTCAATCGACCTATTGTTGTTAAATGTTTTGGACAGGATATAGATCAAGCAGAAAATTGGACTGAAATTAATTGGGCCAAGGGCATACTAATGGATGACGTTCAGCAATGGGAATTTGAAGACATTGACGCAGATCGTGATGCTAAATTTTGGTATGGACTCGATGGTAGATACAATCATCTATGCTTGAGCAATCACAAAATTCTAGCAGATAAATTGGTTCACGGACTATTAACCGATACTAGTCCAGATCTTACAGAAGGCTTTGTTAAAGGGCTGATCAAAGATAATGCACTCAGCGATGATGACTTTATTTTCAAAGAATTAGACGTGGCCACTGTTCGATCGAATTTGGAACATCGTGACAGATACAAACCCGTTTTACCTTGGGCAAAGCGCCGTAGAATATACACAGGTCAGGTTGACAAATAAATAATTTTAGTGTACACTAACACTTAGGAGGATTCTTTTATGTATGGATCAAATTATGCGGATAACTCAATTGGTTATCGTTCAGCAGCTGAAGTAAATTCAGCAATGGGTAGAGTCTACGGCCACATGTCGTTGGCTGTGTTAGTTTCAATGATTGTGAGCTATTTTGTAGGCAGCTCGCCAGAACTATTGCAGTTCTTTTTTACAGGCGCAATGAAATGGATTGTAATCTTTGCTCCGTTGGTAGCAATTTTTGCTTTTGCATTTGCCAGCGATAACTTTAGTAAACAAGGACTACAGTTATTCTTACATGGCTTTGCGGCACTGATGGGTTTGAGCTTTGCCACAATCTTTGCCATATTCACTATGGGATCGATTGTTAGTGCATTTATGGGTGCGGCAATTCTTTTTGGCGTAATGAGCGTCTATGGCTACTTTACCAAACAAAGTCTTGACAGCATGGGCAAGTTTATGTTTGTTGGTCTAATTGCCATTATCATTGCCAGTATCGTTAATATCTTTATTGGTAGCACCGTGATGCAAATGGTAATTTCAGCATTGGCTATTATTATCTTTTTAGGCTTAACTGCCTACGACACACAAAAGATTCGTGAAGCCATTTCAATGGGCGGCGATACCGGTAGAGAAGAAGTTATTGGTGCTCTAACACTCTATATGGATTTCATTAACTTGTTTATCAATCTACTTCAGTTGTTTGGCGTAAAGAAAGACTGATGTGGAAAGTAAAGTATTATGTCACTGGTAGACTGAGATCTAAACTTTTTTCAACATTGGAAGAAGCTGTTAATTTTTCAGTCTACACAATATCCTGTTGGGATGTTCACGATTGTTATCGAATAGATTGAGACTGTTCTAGGCTCAATTCTTGATCTTCTAGTTCACGAATTTTATCGGCAATTTCATCAATAAGACCTAGGTTTCGAAGTATTTTGAAAACTAGGTTTTCTACTGACCACTCGCCTGCACGTTCTAATCCTGCTTTGCGCATCTTGGTAATTTTTTCTTTTACTTTGCGCAATTGATTAAGATCTTTACTTAACAGGGCAGATTCTATATCGTGGATTACAGAATCTTTTTTTGCCTCTACAGCACTGTCATCTACTTCTGGTTTAATTTTCTTTGGTTCAACCAGCCATTGATTGTTAGCTATGCTATACACACCCGTGCTGTGGTGTTCTTCTTCTTGCCCTTGTACATAACATTCTACTGGCAAGCCTTTGATGGTAATGTTGTGTTGTTCACCCCAGAGTGCCTTTTTTGCGTTGAATAGTTCGCGAGCACTGTCGCTCACTTCGCCTGACACAATAAGATGAAGATCTAGGTCGCTGTGTTCTGTCCACGTATAATTTGCATTTGACCCTGTAATTGTGTAATCTACTACATTTAGGTCAATGCCAATGAATTCTTCAAAGGCCTGTGCAATTTCTTTAAGTTTAGCGGCAACCGCTGGGTCGAGTGTATCACCGTCCCATATCTTGGGATTAAGACGGCGATTAACTGTGATTAGATCTGATCGTTCTTGTAGTTCTCTTAGACGCATTCATTATTTAGCCCACATTAAGTGGTATTGTGTTAATGTGCGATCATCGTAGAATTCTGCTACTAAACGACAATACATATCGTTTCTTTCTAGTACCAGTTGACATAGTTCGTTAGACTGATTTAGTAGCCACTTGGTATGATCTAACCCAATAGTTTTGTGTACCTTGGGCCAATCAATTGCAATATATTCACCTTCGCTGGGCAACCATTTTAATAATTCTACTTTTTTAGTCTTCATCGCCGAACTGCTTGTTTAAAATCTCACGCATTTTAGATGATTCAACTGTGGCTCTAATCTTGCCTACAGGAGCTCCTTGTGTAGGATCATTAATAACACCGTCTTCATCTATGCGACCTTGTATAGTACTTCGGGCTTTGATGCTCTCAATAATACTGCTACTACCTCTACTGGTCGCTCCGTTATTCTCTTGTTCATCTTCTGGCAGGTCGCTGATTCTTAAACTTTCGAGATTAAACTCTAGATCAATTTTCATACCCACACCGCTTGAACTACGTGTCTTCATTAACTGAATTTGATAGCGTCCACGTTCACGCATAGCACGTGATGTAAAGATACCGAACACGTTATCTGCTGTTTGAATCTTAGAAAGGCCACCGGAAATATGACTGTGATCGAATTCTACTTCTTCAACAGCACCACGATTCAACTGAGCGGCTGTGACAAACACACAGTTCTTTTCTACTGCTAGATTGCGTAGTTCTTCTGAAACATATTTGTCTTTGATAAACAAATCCGCTGGGCTGATTTTCTTGCTAACAGGCATTAACAAGTCCAAATAGTCAACTAACAATACATCGACTTTCTTACCGACTTTGATTTCATATTCTTTTAAGTATGCTCGAATGTCGTTGGCAGTCTTGCCAGAAGGCATATACTTAACCTGTAATAAGCCTGCTTTCTTGCCAATAATCTTAACCTTCATTTCAACATCGTCAATGTCTTTGAAAATGTCTTTAGTTGATGTTCCTGTTAACATTGCATCAATACGCATTGATACAAGTGCTTCTGAAAGTTCTAGTGTTAGATAAACTACATTAAGCCCCATCAACGCCCAGTTTACACCTAGGTTAGCCAAGAACAAAGATTTACCTGCACCAGATCCGCCAGCAAAGATATTCAGTTCGCCTCGATTCATGCCGCCGAACAACTTGCGATCCATACAAGGCCATCCTGTAGATACTTGTCCGTTCTTGTCTTTGATACCTAACAATCGACCACGTGGATCAGCAAAGTAGTCTGTACCCATATCACGAGCAAGACCAATTTGTACTGCCTCTTTGATTAGGACTTCAACTGCACCGTAGTCATGTTTTTCTAATAATTCAGCTGATTCAATAATTGCACGTTCAAGAGCTTTGTGTTGAGTAAATTTCTCAAACTCATCCATGAACCAATCCATGTGGCCATCTTTGAGATCTTCGGGTCGTCTAAGCTCAGTTCTACAAGTAGCATTTACCATTTCATAGTCTGGCAATACATTATATCCCTTAGCATATTCATGTATGAATTCTGCTGCATCTTGTAGTTTGCGATCAAACAACGTGTGATCAAAAATACCTTGACAACGAACAAACACTTCTGCATCTGCTAGCATGAGTTCAAGATATAATTTTTGTACTTCGTAATCGTAAGTTTTTATCATTTTAATACCAAATAGTCAACAACAACACATCGTCTAGGCAATTCTTTAACAGGATACACTCCGTGAAACACATCACCTTTCATTATAAGACACTTACCCGGCGTGGGAGAAAATGTTCTATAAAAAGGAGGAGTACCGTCAGTCATAAAAGCAAACATAGATCCTTGTACTCGATCTTTTTTACTTTCGTCGGCTGTTAATTGATAATTGCCGTCCATGTGTAATACTTGAGTAATTACATTTAATCCATGCGAGTGAACTGATTGCCAGCTGCCTTCTTCGTAGTCCATTATCCATGATGTTGCAGGAACAATTTCAACATCTTGATAGTTATCTTTTAATTTTTTAACAGTCCATTTAGTTAATTTTTCAAATGCTTTAACAAATTCTTCAGATCGTTCTATCTCATGGCTCTCATATTTTCGATGTTTAATATGAGCCGCTACCTCGGGATCTTGCCACAACGGATATTGATGAGAACCAAAAGAAGATGACTCATTACTATAATCTCTCGAAGGATCTTGTTCTAAGAACAATTTAAAATCTTTATAAGGATGATAATAACAATCTATAAGAAATTGATTACCGCAAGTATATAAATTATTATAATTAAACATAGTTTATTATACACTAATTTCTAGATGTTTTGCAACACCAAAGTTATAATTCCACACTCGATGTTTGGTATGATATAGAACAGCTCCTACACTTGAACTAGGATCTCCAGGATTAGGCAAACTCCAACGATACCGCCACATTGGCTCAACGATTTTCTTATTGGTTGTTGAGTTCATTGCACAACCCCCCATGTAGACTAAACAGTCTGCATTTGTGAGTTCTTTGGCTTTGAGCATGATCATTTCGACCTGATTCTCAAACATTTCTTGAACTGCTGCCGCTAGATTGCAACGGTCTTGTTCACTCCATGTTTCTGCAGACCAGTTGTTAACGCCTTGATGAAAGTTGTATTTTAAATTTAAAATACCTTGATCAAAATACATAGCAACACTATCCCTAAATCTAGTTGGATCGCCGTTTAACGCCATCTGTTGTAAAAGATATTCGTCTTTTATCGGAGTCATTCCTAACATATCGGTGAATGCAGAATAATATAACCCTAGACTATTTGGATAACTTCGACTCCATACTTTACGCATCTCGCCGTGCAATCCCTCCCAGATGGTTGCACATTCAAACTCGCCTATGGCGTCGAGTACCACAATAGCGCAATGATTAAAAGGACTGGTATAGTAGCCTGCGGCTGCGTGACTACCATGATGAGGCGTATAAGTGATTGGAGCATAATGAAGATTAGTGTCTTTTAGATATTTTCTTGGCAATACAGATAGATCTAGAGCTCTACGATACTGTCCTGCACGTAGTTGTCTCGCCTTCTTGACCCAAGGTCGCTCGTACCAAAAAATTCGATCAGGTGCGCCTAAATGCAACGATTCAAAGATTGCACTTCTGTCTAGCTCGTCGTCGTTAGAACTACGATTTGAAATCAGTTTGCCTTCCTTAAAGACCGCAAGACTACTGCCGTGATTAAGGGCGTTTACTCCCCAGAATATCATTTGTAGATAAATGGATCACGCTTACGCAATTCAGCCAAACGTTTTTTCCATGCCCTACGTTCTTGATACTTGTGCCAGGGATATAAAATAAAATTCAGTATTTTTTTAATCATTTTGATTTTCCATTAACGCTATTTTGTTTAGCATTTTTCTTTTTTCAATTTCAATTTTTGCAGGATTTGAAGTTGCAGTCTTTATAGCATCTACTACAACAAACAATTTTCCATATTTCTGTACAGCGTCTGCACAATCTTTTACACCATCGTCCCATGTAGGAAATGCAATAGACCATCCTAAGGCATTTGCTTGATCTATTAGTACAGTTCCTGCTTTATCTTGATCCGGAATGACAATTACCTCTTTGCCTATATTGTTAATTATCCTTGCTTGTTGGTCGGATATTTCATTAGTGAGTAATGCTACACCACCGATGCTAAGTGCATCAAACGGTCCTTCTACTACTAACACGTATCGATGTTCTTCTGTTTGTTCGTCAACATTAAACACAAAGAATGGATGCTGATCTGACAGATATTTAGGTTTACCTTCTCGAACTTTTCTTGCGGTATTACCGACTATTTTTCCTTCATATCGAAACGGCACAATAACTCGATCGATATAGCCGGGCTCAGGGCTCCAATAAAAATGTTTGCTAATTGGATCGTGACCTCGGGCAACAACATATTCAACTACGTCTACTAATTTTTGCTCTTCATCAGCAGTCAGCTTTGCATCTAACCATTCTACTAATGGTAATGCACCTTCTGGTAGCGGCTTTTCTGTAAACGTAGGTTTTTCAACAAATGTTTCTGGTTGGTATTCTGCACTCTCTGTTTTCATTGCTTCAAATATCAATTGTTTGATATCATCGTCATTTGCGCCTAACCATTGACACAGGCTTTTAAATTTACCGGAGATAGGTGAACCTGGTTTCCATCCTGTAGAATATTTGCAATTAAAACAGTTGTAGACAATACTGTCAGTAATTATAATTCCGCCACGTTTTCTTGTATCGTGGGCATGACCCCTATGCTGACAACAGGGAGCATTAAAGCTAATCCATCCGCTAGGACTAGTCTTTAATTTTGAAGGTAAAAGAGTTCTAAACTTATCAAGAACAAGAGTCATGTGTACAGTATACTATCTATATAGTATGCTGTCAACGGTTCCTGTATTTGATGTTTCCGGAATATGTTTAACTCTAAACCAATTAAACTTTCCAGTGATGTTTTGGTAAAGAATAGGATCTTGGGATGCAGTAATAGTTTCCAAATCAACCCATCGTTCTGGGTTTCCACCTGCACTTTGACTACCTTGAATTATAATATCCCCACTATAATTAGTCATGTTGATTTGAAATGTATGTAGGCTTTGTGGAGTACCGTATTGGGGTTGCGCATCAATAATACCACTGATAAAATATAATCTAGTATTAGGATCGTAAGGTTGATAATTTTTAAATTCTTTAATTACTAGACTATCAACTGGCTCTCCAAATATATCTCCTGATATTTCTAAAGGACTAAATGCCCCGTATTGACTATCAATGTATAGAGGATTTTTAGCTGTTGTTATGTGTGTGTCACCCGTGACTATTCTAGTTTCTGTGTGAACAGAGTATTGATAAAAGCCAGGTTCAATGTTTGCAAGTTCAGCATTAGATAAAATAACATATGACTTTCCACTTGATGCTGATTGAATTACGCAATCTTTTTGTAGTATGAGTTCTTTTGATTCTCTATTAACTAGATTAAACACTAGATATGATCCTGTTATATCCTGGGCTTTCTGGTCAGAATTTCGTACCTGCAGATCTACTCTATTATCGACGCCTCGATGGATTTTTAAATTGCGATTATACACTCTACGATACCTCTCTGTTTGCCAGGCGGCTAACGTATTTGTAAATACGTCTATCTTATTTGGATATAAATAAACTGAAATGAGTTGCATACACTAGCGGACCTTTACAATATTTATCTATGAGAATAACAGAAAACTTACAAGAAAATTTTCCCTTTATAAGTGTCGTAAACCACGTAGATCAGGAATACGTGGGCATCATAATCAACCAAGATTCTGCTATTACAAGCATGTACGATTATAGTCTTATTAAAGAAGAAAAAGAAAAAGCAAGATTTATCGAACTTGGGGAAGTTTGGTGGTGGGAATCAAATCGCCAAATTCCCATCAATATTTTCTTACTAAAAGAAATTTACGGATTTAGATACGCTATTAGAAATTTCAGTACAAAAGACACAAAAGTATTATTTGGACCTTGCACAAGTTTAAATGATATTATTGTAAAAAGAATTAAACGTAAATCAATTACATTAATTAGGCGAGCTACTTAACGCCAATAATCATAACTCGATTAAAGGCTTTATCTTCAAATTCAAAACGTTTTATACCTTCGTATAATTGTTCTTCTAAAGGATATCGATTCATTAGATCCTTAACAGATGACATAGAGTTAACGTGATCTTCATCCTCCATATCGCTGGCCTGTAAACATACAATTGTACCTGCAGGAATATTTTCAAACCATTCATTTGATCGCATGTGTTCAACACTTGAGTTAATCACAACATCAGGTCTAGGTTTATATTCTAGTTGATTTATATCTGCGGTATGTGCCTTAAACTCCCAGGCTCGATAAACCCAAAGATTATTAATAGCATCAGCAATATCTTCACAACTAGGGTCTTGATCAAAGCTACGAATTTCTAGCACAGGAATTTTATTTCGAGTGCGTATTAAGAAATTAGCAAGAGCATACCACCCTGCTAATATCCATATACGATAGCCGTCTTCAATTGGTCTGTGTTCTTCTAGTGTGCGTTCGAGTCGTTCGACTAGCCACAACTTACTCTGCATTTGTGCAGTACTAAATGCATCAGTTTCAACTAAAGCCATAGCTGACACTTTCACAAATTAAATTCATTTGTACAACAATAGCCACAGCATAAGCAGTTGCATGACTCTTCTTAAAGTAGTAGTCACCAGTCTCTGGCTTCGTCCACACTTCCTTCATAATCGTCGTCCAATCCTTCCCAATCAAATATCTCTTGGCGGGGCGGATCATAGCTAGGACGGCAGATAATTGTTCCACGGAAGTCGGTTGGGTCTTCCGGATTATATCTCCATGCCCGTTCAAATGAAATAACAGATTTACAAATTCGTCCTGTTCCAGTAGATCCCATAGCGGCTCCTGATTCATTAATTGAATTAGGTGTTCTTCATTCTTAACACCTTTATAGATTCCAACATTAAGAAAATCTATTTTGAAATATTTGTTATCTTCTGCCTGTTCGTACGGAAGTTGACATAGACCGCTTACTGCATCTACAGGAACAGCGTGTAGATAAACACCGGTATTATGTTTAACCAATTTACCGTTGTCTAGTCTACTTGCAGGAATGTGATCAAACAATTTAAGTGCTTGATCTCTATCTACAAAGTCTATATCAATATCTGGCATCAGTTTAATCTTGTGGTTTCAAAAAGTAATAGTGGTAGTGTATCAGCCAAGAATTGTGCATATTCTTCTGCATCTTCGTGGTCTTCAAACCCTGAAAATTTTACATATACTTCGTCACTATCGTCTGCAACTACTACTTCAATTTCTACATCATCTCTGGAAATATGCTCTTCATTCTCAGCCAATTCTACTTCCTCGTCTATGAGTTCGGGTTTAGCCTCTTCTCTTCTTTTCTTAAAAATCATAAAATCTTCGCCTCCTTGATGACGTCTTTAACTAACTCTACATCTGCAGGTAAAGATTTAAAACGACGGGACCAGTAATTAGGATCAATAATTGGACCAACTATTTCTAATTGCTCGTCATTCATACGCTTTAACATTTCTTTTCCTGACTTGCTATTTAACACCATCCAAGGACTTATTAAGCCTTCTTTTATATCATGCGTAGCACGGTTTAAATTAACGTATTGAAAGTAGTGTTCCCAAGGAGCGGAATTAGATTCCGCCCAATCCATCATAGTTTTGATAGTTCGTTGAATTGCACCATCAGCTGGTTCTATTTTAATTAATTCACTTATGTAGGTATCGTATAGTTCATCTCTACACCAATGATCTAATTTAATTCCGCTTTTGATTACAAAGTCAATGAATCTCTCTGGGTATATAGGATTGGTGTTAACAAGAAAACTGCCAAACTTTACAAACGCAGTATAATATGGGCTAGAAGCAAATTCGTCAAATGTCTTTGCCTGTTTTGCTTTTTGTGTGAGCTCATAAAATCTTTGATAGGTTAACAAACCTGCCTGCACATGTTTTTCACTCTTGGACATATGCCTACGTTTTTGCTCACAAATATGCACCACTAAAGTTTTTTCTTTAGCAAATAATTTACCGCAATATTCGCACTTATAATTTAATGTCTGCAATTTGCTTCTTGTCCCAACCAAGGTCCTTAGCATATTCTTTAATTTCTTTGTCTGTAGTTATTGCCGCTAAAGTCTCTACATCTGCCATTTTCATATTTGGAAATAGCTCTGCTAGAAACTCTACTTTTTTATTTTTTTGTTTCTTTAATGGAATCCATTCATGGAAATATGTTTTACCATTTCCCATACTACAAACACACAATGTCTGCCAAACTAATTTAGGATGCTTTTGTATATCGTTCCAGTTTTTGTTGTAGTATTCGTTAACAGTTAATACAAAATGTTCTTGAACTTCTCTGCTATTAGATTTAACATTGCTAATGTATCTATTCAAGTTCCAAAAGTCGCCCTTAATTTCTTTTCGGCCCTCTTCTGTAGCAGCATCCCATAGATCTCGCATTCCAAGATCCACGGC
>JACCDO011465684.1_pt1 | contig 10781 bp, 8 predicted proteins | sample 7446101 | NCBI WGS metagenome assembly JACCDO01 (sample SAMN15323440, study PRJNA562643) | freshwater metagenome | isolation source: river surface water | place: USA:Blue River Watershed | collected 2017-08-16
CGCTCAAAAGGCTTCGGGTTGTGTTAAGGTCGGTGGCGGCACCTGCCGCGCTGAGCATCCTCTGCGAGGTGGCAGCGATGCACCGCTGGCGCTGGAACTCGACCCATCAGCAAGTCGGCTTCTTCTCCGTTTAAGGCTTGACCAGCCGCAGTCGCAAGGCTTTGCCAAGCTCGACCGAGTGGTTGGTGGGGTGCAGTTTAGCGACCTAGCACCAGAGTCTGTTGCCGGTAACACGCTGGAAATTAAGTTTTATTTCAACACCTTATACGGTCTACTGCCATTCTTTACAGGTGAGGCGAGGCTATTTACCCCGTCCGGCGCGGAAGCATATCTTGGCGCAGTTTCAGGGGACGCATTTTTCGAGGTTGAGAAACGCATTAATTCTGGTATAAGCGGAGCTCGATTTAGCAAGTAGATTTTTTGGCGGGTCCCCCCCAATAATACCGCCAAATAATTTTAGAGAGCGTTTCCGTTTAGGAAGCGCTCTTTTTTTATCCTTCGCCGACCGCTTTCTTAACAGTTAAGTTGAGGAGGTCAAAGTCATACGGCTTACCAAGCAGCGCAACCGCGCCCCGTTTTTGTGCATCAGCAGCTGTGATGTCAGAGAAGCCACTTACTAAAATCAAGGGTGGACGACCTGCTCCCATTGCTACCACGCGATCAAGTAATTCTAAGCCATCACCACCCGGCATGCGGACATCACTAACAACCAATGCAATCTTATGTTGTCCTATGAGATCAAATGCTTTACGCCCATTTTCGGCCTCGATAACTGCAAAACCAGCGTCTTCGAATTCGTCACGGAGAATTTCCCGCAGCAGTATTTCGTCGTCAACGACTAAAATTGTTTTCTTACTCACGATACCATTCCTTTCTTTTGCAGCTTCGGCCAGGTCACAATAAAGGTAGTGTGCCCATTCTTATCATCTAATACTAATCTACCGCCGTGACTCTGTAAAATACCGCTGCTAATACTTAGGCCTAGACCCGTTCCCTTCCCGACTTCTTTGGTCGAGAAAAATGGTTGCATGATCTTTTCCTTGATCGCAGCTGGGATCCCATGACCGCTGTCGGTCACTTGGATGCTAACGTCACCTCCTAGATCTAGAACAGCAATTTTAACCCACTTCGTTTCAAGGTGTTCCATTGCATCAAAGGCATTTGTCAGCAGGTTAAGTATAACCTGTGAAATTTCCACCGATCGACACTCCGCCATAACCGTCGGACCCGGCTCAAACGTTAAATCGATGCCATGGTTCTTGAAGCGTTCCTGACATAGAACCAGCGTATCATTGATGATACTACGGATTTCTGTCGGTGAGAATGGATCGTTATCACCTTGTCGGGAGAAGGATTTCAAGCCGCGAATAATTGCCGCAACTCGGTCGATAGTAGTGATAATTTTCTGTGTTTGTTCAACCGCTTCTTCTGCGGTGATACTACCTGACTTAATGCCACGCTGCAAGCTCCTGGCTTTTCCCGAAATAATCGCTAGTGGGTTATTAATCTCATGAGCAATTCCTCCAGCCATCTCCCCGAGGGTCGACATTTTTGCTGAATTAAATGATTTTATACGTTGCTGTTCATTCTCATCCCGCGCTTTTTGCAGTTCCTGATGCATGGTCGCTGCAAGTGCTTCGGCGCGACGGCGTAAAGACAAAATATCAACAGTAATACTACTCACGAGCAATGTTACAAGAGCGCCAAGACAGGCGACCCAGCTTGCGGTGGTATCGTGCGAGGTGGTAAATGCCGATGTTGGTGTCCACTGAAAGTTTAGTGGTAGTTGAGCTAAGGCGGTGGTGGATTTCTTTTCAAGATGCCAGAGTGATGAATCTGTTAATGGCGAATAGTCTGAAGATTGAAAGAGCAATTTGTTTTCAGCATAGATCGACACTTGGAATTCTTTAGCCCGGCTTCCTAGGACTCCTTTAAAAAAGTTTTCTGCAACAAACGGCGCATAAATAAAACCAGCAAAGTTTGCAGCAATTGCCGGGTAACCTTTCTTATATACAGGTAAGTACAGGAGAAATCCAGGGCGTGTTTTATTGTCTTGCACAAGGTTGATCACTCCCGTCATTGCCGGTAAACCCGTATCACGTGCTAATAATGCACCAGCAAGTCGAGTTTTTTCACTGCTAACATCAAGGCCCACGGCATTACGATTCGGATCCAGCGGCTCAATGCGGGTGATAACGTAATACTCAGGGCGCTGAGGAGATTCCACGTTTGGCACCGATTTAATTTTAAAGTTACCCTCGTAGAGTTGAGTCTCTTGGGCAGTAAACTTTTTTAGATCATCCGGTTGGACGCGAGCGATATAGCCAATACCATTGATTCCCGGATACCTGCGATCGACGGCGAGTTCATGTGTGAATTCCTTCCAATCAAGCGGAGTAACTTCATCATCGGACGCAAAAAAGGCAGCGCCAGCATTGAGAGCATCGATATAGCTAGCCATGCGAACTTTGATTGCTTCCTCAGCATCTTGCACCATGCTGGCAAAGTGCTTAGCATCGCTTTGCATTTCGGCCTTGACGAAGGAATGCAGTGCCGTGGCAGATAGTATCCAACCCAGTAAGCAGACGGTAGCCGGTATCTTTAGAGGCACCGTTTGTTTAAATGACTGGAGGCCAAGTGCAGTTAAACCAAAAGAAGCGAGAAAAAGCTGGAGGTTGATTAGCTTATCAGTGGACGTTCCGTGTAAGAATGGTCCTCGGCCGTAATAAGTACCGATTATGTAGATAGCAGCAATCACGCTTGGAGCGAAAACCTGCCAATTACCATCAACAGTCATGACAATCAGCAACATTGCAGGAAATGCCACATAGAGAAATACTGGATTCGTAGCGGCGTTAGTGGCTACAAGTGCAGTGACTATTGCGAGAACGGCTAACACTATCAGCCTCCGCAGGATAGAGGTGCTATCAACACTTTTCTTGCCTTGCAATCTTTCACAGAGAACTAACATCGGAAGTGTAACGAATAGAGCACCCAACGCATCGCCCACAAACCAGGTAACAAATACTGAAGTAAGTTTTTCTAAAGTAAGTGATTGTGATAAGAAAATAGAAATTGTTCCGAGTGCAGCTGCGATTACTCCAGCAACAGCAGCAGCTAATATTAAGGCGAAGTTATGCTTCAGGTAATAAAGGTTACCTCGACCACCTGAAATCTTACGGTAAATTAAACCACCAAAAACCGCAGCAATAGCGGTACCAAATGCTATTTCAATAGCCACTGCAGGGCTTGCAGGGGTAAACAATGCATTGGCCACGAATGAACCCAAGCCAATCGCAAAGCCAAATACACTACCAAAAGTGATAGTCGTGGCCAGTGCTAACCCCATCGCCGGCCACACCGGTGAGGCTATGCCGTTTGAACTTGCTAGTATGAGCCCTAGTTTTGCAAGGCCGCAGTACATAGCAGCAGCAATACCAAATACCATCAAGGCTTTTTGGCCTGAAATACTGTGGATGTTACTGCTAATACTCATTTAAATTCCAATTCCGCGCTGGGGGGATCGCCAATTTCACCGTCAGGAAATATCTTGTTTAATGCGTTAAACGCAGCAATTCGGTATGCTTCTGCCAGTGTCGGGTAGTTAAACACCATGTCGACCAAATCCTGTGCAAAGCCATTTTTTTGCATAAACGCTAGACCGATATGTACTAAATTGCATGCGTCATACCCGTGAATATGGATACCAAGAATTTTGTGAGTTTTTTTACATACGAGTAATTTAAGAAGACCATGGTCATCACCGCGAATATATCCACGAGCCACTTCATGATAGTGTGCCCTACCCACCACATACTCAATATTATTTTGCTTCAGGTATTGCTCTGTATCACCAACACTTGAAAGCTCTGGAATTGTATAAACCCCGATCGGATAGACCTTCGGGAATGGCTTACATTTTTTACCAAACATATGCAGCACAGCATGTCGTCCCTGTGCAGTGGAGGTTGCGGCTAATGCTGGTAGACCGATATTGTCACCCGCAGCATAAATGTTAGGAACGCTGGTCTGAAAATGCTCATTAACAACCACTTCCCCACGATCAGTCGTTTTAATACCTAGTTCAGCAAGTCCGAGATTCTCGGTATTCGGACTTCTACCCGCTGCAAAAAACAGCACATCAGCTTCAAGTGTACTTTTATCCTCAAGCTCTATTTTCGCGCCTGCATGCGATGAGCTACACTTTACAAGCTTTGAACCTAAGACAAACTTAATTCCTGACTCTTCCAAAGATTTTTTTAACGACCCTGCGATTTCCTGATCGGCATATTGCATAATCGTGTTTCGGCTATCAACGATAGTGGTTTCAGTGCCAAGAGCACTAAAAATACATGCGTATTCACAGCCAATCACGCCACCCCCGTAAATAATGATCGAGCGGGGTACACTTTCTAATCGTAGCACCTCGTCAGCATCAACAATCCGCCACCCATCAAAAGGGACGTCACTTGGACGACGAGGGCGAGAGCCTGTAGATAGAAGGATTTTACGCGCAGTGATCAGCCTAGTATCGCCGGTGGGGGTTTTAACTTTTATGGTTGTGGCATTTTCAAGTGAACCAAACCCATGAATCGTCGTGATTTTATAACGTTCAAAGTATCGGCGAACGATCGCTTCTTCATATTGCGATACTTTCATCGCATGACCCATTAATTTCGCTGCTGGCAAATCCCGCATAATCCGGTCAACCCACTTTCCACTTGTATGAAAGCGAATGGCATGAATCGATTCCATGCTCTCCCGCAGCGTTTTTGATGGGATAGTACCAGTGTGAATCCAAGCTCCACCAAGTTTGTCATTAGACATTTCCACGACTGCAACCGTCTGCTTAAGTTTTGCGGCTTGCACGGCAGCTCGGTAGCCAGCAGGGCCGCTGCCGATAACGACAAGGTCGAATGATGATGTTGGTGCTGTGGTCATATCTACTCCGCTTTAGCGCGTTCAAGGTGGTGTCGGTTCATTGTAGCCGAAGCTTTAAATAGATCTCTGAAAAAGTGCTTGTTAATTTCAAATAAAAAAATTTTTAGCAACAAAAAAATTACGAACTAATATCATTAATATTCAGTGGATCACTTTTGATTTGGTCTAAGACGCAACCATTGGAAAAAATCTCATCCTCTGCTAACGTGATAGGTACCCATTTTCAAATTTACATAGTTTAAATAACGGGAGCTTGTCTTGACGATCAAGATTGACGAAAGATTAGCAGATTCAAGTCGCCTCGCCGGAGCAACCGTAGGACCTCGTACTGATGTGGTGTCTCCACCCATACCTGAGGCAGCCCCAGCTGCTAAAGCTCCATACAATGACGGGTGGCTACGTGGCATTCCACCATACGTACACCCGCAGACAACTAGCCTGCCGTGGATTATAGCTGTCGGAGGCGGGAAAGGAGGGGTTGGCAAGAGTTTGGTGAGTGCTAACCTCGCTGCTAAGCTAGCGCATGCTGGCAGGCGTGTTTTAGCCATCGATTTAGATCTTGGTGGTGCCAACCTTCACACATATTTCGGTGTTACTTTGCCTCGCTTTGGTGCAACGGACTTACTTAAAGGTGATGTGCCGATTCAGGATTTGGTGGTACAAACTCCGGTGCACGGAGTTAGTTTAGTCACTGCTGGAGCTAACGACCATGATAGCTGGTTAGGCGGTGATCTTTCCGCAAATGATTTTTGTAGAATCACAAAATTTATTACTGAGGCTCGTACGGCGTTAGCTGCAGATGTGGTGCTCATTGATTTAGGAGCAGGTAGCCACCGTCATACTCTCGACTTTTTTAGCTTAGCCCATGTTGCTATGTTAACTGTACTCCCTGAGCCTACGTCTATTGAAAACGCCTACGTGTTTTTAAAAGCATGGCTATTTCATACGATTGATAGTGTCGCTTACCGCTTAGGTGCGCCAAGGGCAGGGGATCAATTAAAGACTTTTCTCGCTCAAACCCAGGCTGGGCGTAATACGGGATACGCGGATAAGCTTCGACATGTTCCCACCTCATTACTGCCGCTAGCGCACGCTCTAACTTTAGCGTTAGCAGGAAGAAAACTGGGAGTGATCGTCAATCAAGCTCGTTGCCAAAAGGATATTGACCTTGGCAAGTCAGTGGAAGTGATTACGTCGCGGTATTTTGGCTTTGATAGTCAAGCAATTGGTTACTTGAACTACGATGAAACAGCATTAAAGGCGCTACGCAGCCGTCACTTACTTGCCGCGGATTTTCCGCATTCGCTATTAGCGAGGCGAATGGGTGATGTTGCTCGTGTAACGCTCAATCTTATTGGCGCATAAAAGGGGGATGACATGGCAAATGGCGATGTAGGATCTTTAGTAGATTTAAGTTTTAGTGATCAATCAGAACTTCACCATGATTCGTTCACTAGTAGCGAGCTTACCCATTACGAGGTTTTAGGGGTAGATCCAAGGGCTACCCGCCTTGAAATTCGCGAAGCTTATCTCAAGCGGAAAGTCACGTTTTCTCCGGATAGCGATGCTGCATATTCGTTGCTAGATCGTGATGACTTAAGGACCAATCTTGGACTGATTGAAAGGGCATATGCTGTCTTAACGGATGAATCCCTGAGACGGGATTATGATCGTCAATTTGGCAGAATTAGTGGCGCTAGCCACTCTGGTGATGAACCGTTCTCACGTACGGCACAGCTAGATCGCATAAGCAAAGACTCTTTCACTTCCGAGCTTGATCCTAGCGCACATCTCGGTACGGAACGCTTACTGATCGCCCGTGGCGAGGGGGTAAAAGAGGTAGAAAGAAGTTCTTCGCAGCGTGTTCCGATGCCTCTGATTAAATTAAAGGCGACGTCAGCGGGTCATGCAAAAGTGCTTCAAAGCATGCGTGACCTGCAAGAACAGCATGATTTGGGAAGTGGTCACCTCTATAAGGAACTACGTTTAACAGCGCAGGTATCAGAACAAGAGATTTGTGACCGTACTAAAGTTTGCATTACCTATATTCAAGCGATTGAAGCTGATGACCTTGGCAAGCTGCCACAAGTAGTTTATGTTAAGGGGTTTTTACGGAGTTACTTTAATTATTTAGCAGCTCCCCGGGCTGAGGAGATGGTGAACCGTTTTGCAGAACGCCTGGAAATGTATAAGGAACAACAGAAAAGAGTATTGCTCGATTCAGAACGCTAGGTGACGTATGCAGGACTGGTTGGTAGACGGTGATGGAGTGGGTGAGCGTCTTGATAGCTACTTAGCTCGAAGGCTTGAGCAAACCAGTCGGCAAAAAATTCAGAAATTAATTAAGTCTGGGCAAATTCGGGTAAATAACGCTGACGTGCAAGTGAAGTACCAGGTGCAAGAGGGTGACCGTGTCACAATTGACTGGACACCCCCTCCACCGGAGTCAGTTCTTGTACCTGTGGAGATGCCGCTTGATATTATTTTTGAGGATACTCACGTTATCGTGCTGAATAAGCCTGCTGGTGTTTCGGTACACCCAGGTGCAGGTGATACAGGCCCAACCCTTGTCCAGGGGTTACTCCATCATGTGGGGGTATTGCCAGTCAGTAATGCTGAAGAAACTGGATTTGAGGATAGCCTAGCCTGGGCTCGTCCTGGGATTGTCCACCGCCTGGATAAAGATACGACTGGGGTGATGGTTGCTGCTAAAACAGATTTAGCACATCGTGGTCTGAGTCAGCAGTTTCAAGCAAAAGAAACGCTTAAGCGGCAGTACTGCGCGCTCCTAGACGGGACTCTCCGTGAAACCAGTTTTTTTTATGAGTCTTATTTAGGTCGTGATATTCAGGAACGAACTCGCTTCCAGTCGCGCACACCGGAAGAATTTTCGGCTATGCCACAAAAGTCGCAGGGAGGTTATCGCTACGCGAAATCGATGTTTCATGTCGATAAGGTCTTTGGCGAACGACTTTCTTATGTTAAAGTCCGTTTATTCACCGGAAGAACTCATCAGATTCGTGTACATGCACAGGCATTAGGGGCACCAATAATTGGTGATGTTGCCTATGGACGGACATTGCAATTACCAAAGGGGTTTCCGCAAGGTGTTGGGCAGAGGTTATCTGGGTTAAAACGGCAGCTTTTGCATGCTGAACTCATAGAATTTCACCATCCAGTTTCGGGTGAGGTGATGAGTTTTACAGCACCACTGCCGGTGGACTTCGCGGAATGTTTAAGAGAATTGGTGAAAGTATTTAAATAGGCAAATGTGAGCGCAGCGGTAGGGGTTGTAAGCGCGCATATTTTCGGGGAATATAGTATATGGCAGTAAGTAATCAGGGTAACATGGCAGGGGCTTTTAGAATGCTAATGCGGTGTATGCTATCAACAGTTATAGGAGCAATTGCGAGTAGTGCAGTTGCGTTACCGGAGTTAGCTGCTGGAGAGCCTGGATCTCGATCTTTTATCTTAAAAGATGGAGGTAACGGTAAGCATACAGATATGATTATGCTGACGGTGGATAAGTCTAAATTAAAAGCTGATCTCCGCACGTGGCCAGAAAACCCAACTCAATCAGCAGTACTAAAATCATTTAAAATTGCGATTGGTAAGGCTGAAGGTGATAAGCAAGCTGAAGGTGATAACAAAACTCCGGAAGGTATTTATTTCGCGCAAAGCCATTTAGATGGCGCCGAATTACCGATGAAATACGGTAGAAAAGCCATACCCATTGATTTTCCTAACCCAATTGACCGCGCATCAGGTAAGACGGGACACGGAATTTGGCTTCATGGGGTTGATAGGGATGGGCGCGTTAATGAAGAAAAAGTCACTGAAGGGTGTGTAGCTTTTTATAATGCTGATATTGCGAGTTTGGCAAATTGGTTAAAGGGCTATCAGGGTGTGGTGGTGATTGCGCGTGATATTGCAGAAGTCAATAAGCCTAGCGATATGAATGAAGTTAGGAAAGCGACGGAAGATTGGATGTCGGCCTGGGCTGAGAGAAAAATCGATCAATATGGTTCTTTTTACGCTCCGGATTTTCGTTTCGACCGATTTAATCTGAAAAAGTATATTAAGTACAAGCAGCGGGTTTTTTCGAGTTACGAGAATATGTCCGTAACGTTTGATAACTTAAGAGTGGTGACTCATCCAAAGTACGCAGTTGCTTTTTTTAATCAGGATTTTCACGGTGATAGCCGGTATACATCGATTGGTAGAAAAGCGCTTTACTGGGAGAAGACAGCACAAGAAGGCTGGAAAATCCGTCGTGAGTCTTTTGAAAACCGTCGGTTTGAGTTTATGACCTTTACCGATGCGGAATTAGCTTTACTGTCGCAATCAGGAGCAGTGACAGTCGATAAAGAACAAAAAAATCCGAGCTTATGATCTCGCCTTGCCACAAGTGGTAGTACTGCGATAGAAGGCTTGTACTTTGATGGTACGGGCCGATTTTTTAGTGGTGAGAAGAGAGTTGAAGATCATGAAATTTGTAGCGGTGATGTTATCTTTGTGTGTGATTGCCGGCAGTTCTATGGCATGTCCAGGAAAAGCTCCGCTTTTTAGTGAGGATTTTACGGCAAGAAGTCAGGTAGCGGATCGAGGTAGAGTCTATGAGTGGACTTATCACGCTTCGTCACGGATGCATGACACCGAGTATTTTGGTAAGAGCGCGGCAATCGAGGTTACGACGGTTAGTCCGATGGCGTCGATGCGTCAGCTTTGGTTTGATATTCCATCTTGTCGTATGGTGTTAGCGGTAGATGGCAGTGATGCGGTAACATACCAAATTATCGATTCGGAGTATGCGGCAGTTTTGCATGAGATGGTTGCGGTGCTAAGACGTATGCAAGAGCTGGATGGTGGTAATGCCAAGCTTGCTCGTGTGGTTGATTATTTGCAGCATCTGACTGATTAAAGATTGCGTTTTTTGAGAAGCGTCTTGTAAGGTTGATGGATGATGATCAATCTTTGAGGAGATGTCTTGCCATGGTTCGTAAGATTTCATTATTAGCAGCAGTCATGTATGCAAGTGTAGTTAGTGCTGGTACCGCTGTCTTTACTTGGCAGGGAAAGCCTGTGCAGAGCGGTGACCTATCTCTTGCTGAACAACAAGCATTGTATGAAGCAGAGCAAGAGTTATTTGATAAACGTACAGCGATCTTGAAAGAAGCGGCGTTGCGGATCTATATCGAGAAGGAAGCGAAAGCAAAGAAGCAGTCAGTGGAAGAGGCTACCAAGCGTATTTTAACGGTGAAAGAGCCGGATGATCAGGCGGCTGAGCGCTGGTACCAAGAAAACAAAGGTCGCTTGCCTGCAGGTTATAGTTTTGAAGCGATTAAAGGTGAGATTAAGAACGCTTTACGGTCTGAAGGTGAGAAAAAAGTAAACCGAGAGGTGGTAGACGGGTTAGTGCGTAGCGGGGATTTGGTATTGCCAAAATTTACGTTAAAAGGACCACGATTTTCGCTGCCTGAATCGGGCTTTTTAAGTTTAGGCTCAAGTAAAGCGAAGGTGGTGGTGGTAGAATTTGCTGATTATCAGTGTCCACACTGCAAACATGCAGGCGAGGTGCTGAAGGGGTTACAGGCGAAACATAAAGATCTGTTCAGGGTTGTGTATGTTGATTACCCGATTAAGGGAGAATCCTCTCGCAAGATCGCGAGAGGAGCGTTCTGTGCGGGGGAGCAGGGTAAAGGGGAGGCATACCATGATCTTGCTTTTTCTCAGCAGAGTTCGCTGCATGACGATGGTGCGGCCAAACGACTGGCGAGTGAGTTGAAGCTGGATGACAGTAAGTTTGCGAGCTGTCTTGATTCTAGCGCTGCGAAATCGTA
>JACCDO011028334.1_pt1 | contig 10776 bp, 8 predicted proteins | sample 7446101 | NCBI WGS metagenome assembly JACCDO01 (sample SAMN15323440, study PRJNA562643) | freshwater metagenome | isolation source: river surface water | place: USA:Blue River Watershed | collected 2017-08-16
GCCAAGACGATGTGCGAATCGTGAACGAATGTTCACGATTCGCACATCGTCTTGGCACAAGGCTTAGAGTAGCTCATAATCAAACAAGAATGCTAGTGACAGGTTCCGCCGAGCTACGCGGTAAAGGAATAGACATACCCTCTGAAATTCAAGTTCCAAAAGATCTGTTCCTTGACAGCGCAGCTCGGCGGTGCCTGTCACTAGCACTCTCTGTTGACTGACGACCAAACCGCTTCCATAAGACCGCGGGTTTCGTTCGATTGGTGCACAAACTTGTCAAGGGTTTAGAGGGAGAAAAATTCATGTTTCTGGGCTTCTCAAAAGCCCCAGCCCCTCAAAATCGCTCGTGAGAAAAAATAAGAATTTCAGAACAAGGTGATAATATACTTCGTCATTTTCACGATATTCAGTAGTCTTTTTGAGCTAAGCCTATTTAATCTTTTTAAAATCAAGGAAAATGTCTGAGAGCTTAGATTTTAAGTTGCCAGAGTCTATCTCAAATTGGATATTTGACTTACACGATGCGACGCGAAGATCTATGAGAAGCGAAGAAGTTAGTCCATTATACGAGGTACAATATAAGGAATTAACCGAAAAGTTTTTTGAGAAGTCTGCATGGCCTCATGAAAAGGTCATCGCTCCTGAGTGCAATTATGACGAGACTTTTTTAATATTTTACAATGAAATGCGTGCTAGACATTTATTTACGAAACTTAAACCACAACTTTCAGATTTTGTTGAGTCCTGGAATAACTATATTCGCGTTTTTGACTGTATTTTGGCTTCATCTGGCCCAAATATTTGCTTAACTACACAATGGATTCATGACATTATTGTTGAATTCGTGTACCAATTTCAAGGATTTTGCCAATATCGTTGTCATTTCAGCAAGAGGACTCCGGAAGAAATTAAAACACTGGAAGCTAACAAAAATATCTGGGTTTTGCCAGTAGTGATGGGGACTCTTAAAAAATTATCAATCAAAATCCCTGCTACAGTTGTCACCACCTCCAGCAGCACATTAGAGCAGTTTGCTTATTTCGCATCCATTGAAAGAGCTCGTTTGGAATGTTTACTCGGTGATTACCGTGGTGCTTTAGATGCTGCGTCTGTCATTAATTTAGCTGACCGCTCGGAATTGTACACGATGCTGCCCAGCTGTCACGTGAACCTCTATTATCATACCGGGGTATGCCAAATGATGTTAAGAAAGTATGCCGATGCAATTGATACGTTTGGGGATATTTCTCTGTATTTGGCTCGAATTATGAAACCTGGCGCAACAAATAATTTGAAAAATGGTTTGGATCAACTGATGAAAAAGAGCTTGGACAAAGTTCTAGCGTTGACTGCCATTTGTATGTCTCTTTTGCCCGGTGTGAAGATCGATGATCAGGTTAGAGAGCTGGTGGAAAATAAATATCCCGATAAGCTTAGGCGGCTTCAATCGGGAGAAGCCAACGCTTTCTCAGACATGTTCGAAAGCTCTTGTCCAAAATTCATCACCTCGGCACTTCCGGATTACTCAAGTCCTACAAATTTGGTGCAAGAAGCATTCAATAACCAGTTATCTGTTTTTATTCGGGAAGTGCGTCAGCACGTTGCCGTCTTACGATTGCGTTCATATTTAAAGCTTTATGCGTCCATCGATTTGGCAAAGCTCGCCCGATTTAGTGATTTGTCGGAGTCGGATTTGGTTAGCCTTGTGCTGAGTTACAAGCATAAACTTCAAGAGTCATCAACGGGTGTAGATTATTATGTCCAAGACGAATCCTTGGTTATAGACACTGTTCCGTCGAAGATCGAAAAAAACCAAGCTGCTGAACGATATTTTACTGCGGGAGTTCGTAAACATGCTGAAATTTACTCTGGATTGCTTCCGATGCTGTAGATATATATGCATGCAAACAATGTTAAGCATGGCGTATTCCTACAGAGAATTAGAGATTTTGTATATTTCTTTAATAAGGAAACAAGTTTTGAAGGGTTTTTCATAATCCACCAATACGCTTTTACACTACAATTTTTAAGGACTTCAAAATCTTTCTTTCCTGTTTCTTGTTTTATAAAAGGGCTCGTCTCTCTCAACTGTCTTGTTGCTTTAGAGAGAGGGGGTGAATTGAATACGTTATTCGCCGAACCGACAAGGTGAAGGTTCTTCTCCCCTCAAAAAACCTCAAGTTAAAGATTAAAATGTTCATGTATGTTGAATCGTTAGACATTTAACGAGATAAGATATGACCTCTGCACCTTTCGCTCTCGTTTTAGACTTTTACGAGCGATATCGCTATGTGAAGTTGCAAAAAGATGATTTAAGCAAGATATGTATCAAATACAAAAAACAACCAGAAAAAGTTATAGTAGATTTACAAAAGAAATATAATTTCCCAATTTCGTCGTCATTGTCCATTATTAATGTGAAAAGATTGCTGGCTTTATATCCTGTTCCTGAAGAATATGCAAACTTAATATGGGACCAGATTGCCTTAGAAAATGCACAAAATTCAATCGCGAATGTTACGGATCAGTCGAGTGTTAATATGTTTAAAATGTCTAATATTACATTGTATGATTCAGCGCTGGATGTTTACAGTGATTTATTCAATGCTGAATGTGCTTTAAAATCGGGAGCCATAATTGTCCCAAATGCAGAAACGAATGCCAAATCTCTTGAAAATTTGAGCAAATGCAAATCATTGATCGAGGGAGGTTTTGATATTACTCCGCGAATACTGGATCGAACTGTGATTGATCAAGCTAAAGCTATAGTGTTAAAAACAAAGGATTCTCATATTTTTGACACAATTGCAAACAATTGCCAAAATCCTCGTGATAATAAGTGTGCCATGACAATTAATGAAGAAGCAGTAGCCGCTTCGAAAAGCCCGCTAAATTTGCTGGAGATTTTTATGACATCGAAAAATCGAGTTCAGATCGTTATCAGACGCAAAGGTGGTGTCAAGGGCATCATGCGTGGATTTATTCAAGCGTTTGATAAGCACTTCAATCTACTTATGTCCGATATTGACGAAACTGTTGTCCCTAACACTAAGAAGGTAAATGATTTTATTGAATCGTGCATATAATAGCGTAGTAATTTTGAACTATACTAACCTTATGTCGAACATCACTACCATCTTCCCGAGAACAGATTGCCCTTCCAGTGTTGCGAGAGGCATTGAGAAAAGATTATGCAATCAGTAATCCTCATTTACTCCGAAGACATTTGCCTCAAGCGTTAATACGCGGAGATAATATAGTGCTCGTAACGAAAGATTTTTAAGTATTGAGTCATGTGTTAAAATAATAAAAATAGTGTATGTTAATACGAATTTAATATGGCGCGCTCCTCGCGATCGCTCTGAGCCAAATCCATTTCCTTTTTGACATAAAAATCCATGACTTCCCCGAATGTAGGTTGATTCTCAGTTGGCAAGGTTTTCCTTTTAAATGAGCAGTCAAAAGCACGCTTGATTCTTTGCTCTCTGAGGTAATTGTAATATTGTATTAATCACACGATAAAAACGGCGCGCAGTTTGTGATAACACAGAAAAAATAGAAATTGTTAAAATATAATTGAAATTGGGGATAACGATGAGATATATTTAAGAAATAGCAAAATATATCGTATCACATTGGCTTACGAACCTTTGAACCTTTACACTCTTTGGTATGCGGCTCAATGCCTTTTCCAAATCGTCGTTTTCTAACAGGAGGTCCTCGTATTTAAGGCCTATAAGAGAAGAGTTTATGGTTGGGGACAATTGCATAAATAAGCAAGTTTAGAAACGTTAATATAAAAACGAGCATCATCATCTCTTGTAATGCAAAACATCAATGAAAAGCACGACTTACCGATCGCTGCACATCTGGACGCAACAATACCCTGATATTGCTTGGCTACAGCGCCGAACAAACCCTTTGCAAGACCGCTCATGCTGGATAGAGTCTCTTTTAGGTATTCAGGTAATTTTGGATGCCTCGAAAATTACGAAAAGGGAACATTGCGAATGTTGCACACACTTAAGCACCTTTAGTACTGAATCCGGATAAGAACTTGAAAATCTTAGATATCTACAAGGTGCATGCAATTCCAGTTCAAATAATTAAAAAATGAAACTGAACTTTTTGACAACAGAAGAGGAACTTGCTGCATTGGAATGCTTTTCAACTGCATTGCGTTTCCAAACCATTAGTGGATTGGGTGTCATAAATGGAGAATATGAGAAAATGGCCACATGGCTGATGAATGAGCTCACAGATTCTGGCGTAGAGGATGTCCAAATCATTTCAGAAAGTATGCATGGAAAACCAATTGTGGTTGGTTGCATTCCAGGTCAGAATCCAAAGCTATCGCAGTTACTGTTGAATGCCCACTATGATGTAGTGCCAATTGTTTCCTCTGACTGGACTGTGCCTCCATTCGACGGAATGCGGAAAGACGGCCGCATCTATGGCCGAGGTGCTCAAGACATGAAGTGTGTAGTTGCGTCTTATATTTGTGCAGTGAGGAAATTGATAAAAATGAAATTTAGCCCCCTACGGACGATTTATTTAAGCTTTGTCCCGGATGAGGAAGTTGGTGGTAGAGAAGGAATGCAAGTATTTCTTGAGTCGGCCTGGTTCCGGTCGAAGAATATTGGGCTGGCATTAGACGAAGGTCTAGCTAGTGAGGATGACTGCTATTCGGTATTTTATGGTGAGCGATTGCCTTGGTGGATTAAAATACACGCAAAAGGAAACACTGGGCATGCGTCGCGGTTTATAGAAGACACTGCAGTGTCATCAATTGTCGAAGTTGTGAATCGTGCGCTAACGTTCCGTGAGTCTCAGCGAAGGAAACTGCATGGCAATTCGTGTGGCGCGGGGTGCTCGCACAGCGTTGCTAAGAAATTAGGCGACGTTACGTCACTTAACGTCACATTGCTTCGAGCAGGTATGCGTGCAGGAGAAAAAGATGTTCTTAACGTCGTGCCCGCAACGGCAGAAGCTGGGTTTGATATTCGAATTTCTCCGTCACAACCTCCAATGGAAATCTCCAACATGTTAGATACATGGTGCAATGAAGTGGGCTCCACCAGTGAATCTTGCAAAATCTCTTGGTCGTATGAAAACACGTCACTAAATGTGCATTATACTACAGAGCTAACAGATGAAAATCAATGGTGGAAGGTGTTTCGCGATGTCCTTTGCAACGAGTGTGGTATTTCATGCAGAACGGAAGTGTTTCCTGCAGCAACAGACTCTCGGTTTTTGAGAGCCATGGGTATAAAAGCATTTGGCTTTTCGCCAATTCGACGAAGTCCAATTTTGCTGCACGAGAATGACGAATATCTTGAAGAAAAGGTATATATTGAAGGTGTGAATGTTTACATCAAACTTATAGATTCATTATCACAACACAAAGAATTATAATATATAAGGTTTGAGAATAGAATACTACCGCTTTCTTCGATTTTTGATTTTCTGCCAATTTATATTATTTATATCTTCAAATCCTAATCCTGGCAATTCTTGCTGTTGACCTTCCAATAGCATCGAAGACTTAAGTTCTGCACTTTTAGTGGTTACAGTTTGCTGGTTTGTCAATGGCACAGAAAGAGTGCCGGCGCGCATTAACAAAGTCGTTCTTTCCACACATTCGCGGCGCACAGTCTCTTGTAACAATTCAATTTCTCTTTCTTTATCTGAAATTACCATTTTTAATGCATCTATTGATTTTTGCATTTTTGCAGTTGCAGCGTTACTCTTAGCGAGTTCAGTTTGCTTTCCTTGTAATTTGCTTTCCAATTCAGCTACTATAATCTCAAAGTTTTGCTGTGTTTCGCGAAGCGCCGCATCACTTCCCCTTGAAGTATTTCTGCTTGTTACTAGTAGGCCTTCCATATGTGCAAGAGAGCTTTGTAGTTGATCTCGCTCTTTAGATACTATCATGCACAGACACTCTGCCTTTTCTAGCTCCGCCTGCGCACTTTTATGATCAGCAACACTTTGAGCAAGTGATTCACTCAGGCTTGCATTCGATTTTTCAAAACTAGCTGCTTTTCTCTTCAGTGTTTCGAAATCTTGTGTTAATACTTCGATTCTCTTCTGTAACCCACGAACTTCCTCAATATGGCTTTCCTCGATTTCGCGAACCTTGTGTTGAATTATCTGAAGTTTTTGTCGCACTTCCTTGTCATTGTCCATTTTTAAAATCCTGTGATCACCTCAAAGCCAAAGAAATATACATAGCGGCAATATTTTATTCCTTAAAAGAGCAGAGAGCCTTTTCTTGATGACGATAGTGTGTTCGCGCTTGATGAGCACCTTCGGGAAAATCTATTTTAATTTTTTAATTGGACCAACACAAGGGAAGGAAGAAGAAGGAAGAGAAGAAGGGAAGAAGAGTTCTCGAAAGAGTTTTTTATTGTACTCTGTAAGGTTTATATACATATCTTCTAGCCATCTCCTCTGAGATAAGCATCCCATATTTAATTGTAAGATTATTGATTGACGTGCTTGGAAAAAAAAAGTATCCAGAAAGAGAATGTGGGAGAGGCATAAAACGGCTGATGGTACTATTTACTATCATGATGCCGCGCGTAATTTAACGCAATGGGATGAGCCTGAAGGATTTTCTGAAATCGGTTCGAGTAAGGATAAAGCAGAAGAATGTGATTTTTGCGAATTCAGCGTGGAAGATGGAATTTTGTTCCAAATTCAAACCTTAGGCTTATTTTGCAAGAAAAAAACAAGTGTGGGTAAGGATGTATATTCTAAGGTTATATGCGATGAAATATTACCTAAAATAACTTTTCTAAAGGATCAGCTTGAAAGCGGTATCGGAACTGATGCTGTATGGATTACCGCGATGATGACCAACGATTTTGCTTTGGTAGAAATCCTACTGAGTCTCTTAGATGAACGCGTTGATAAATATTTGAGTGGTATTGCAGCACAGTGCTTAGCTCATGCTGGAACTCTTTATCCAAAGTTATGGATAGATTTCGTAAGTGATTCAGCGCGGTTGCAAGTACTCTTTTCCAAATCAGCTTACTTAGTGAGGACTATCAACGCTCTAAATACCACAACCAAAGTAGCGACCACGAAATCGGCTCCGTATTTGGGATTTGACAAGCGCGACATAAAGGATTTCAATCTTGAGGGGCTCGACCAAGAAAATGACGATAAAATTTCTGGGCTAGAGGAGGAAGATGTACGAACATCCATTCTGATTCTCCTCATGTTACTAGTCCAGATGTATATTTGTGAAATTTCAGCCGTTAAAAGCAGCATCGATCCGTCTGGTTCAACGATGGAAGAAATCGAGCAAGCGTGTCGCCTGAATATGGCGGAAGTAAATTCTGAACTACATTACGCAAGCGAATTAAATGTTGAACTTGAGGTCATGTCAACTGTTGGCAGAGTTATGAAACTGTTATGCCGAGCATTGCTACTTATGCTTCCGTCTTTCTCGGAAGATGCTTATCTGCTCGCGCTGAAGGCTCTCGCTGGAATAAATAGACAGTGTCCGAAGTCTGCCTATTTGAACTCTACGGAAATTGGGAAAATGTGTTCAATACTGCACTTCGATAGTGACGCCAAAGTAAACATTTCAGAGGCAAGTACTCGCAGCACTATAGAAAACATTTGATAGCGTGAATTCTTGTTTGCCTTTATGCCGATGCATTTTTTATTGTGTCGTCTCTTGTGATGTGACCACCCACTAACCTTTCATTTTCTGACATTCATTTTTGCATGATTACGGAACTCGCGCTCAACAGGGAATGCTACATCTGCTCAATGATATCGGGTTTCCGGCCCACGGTACCCCAGATGCCATACCAATCATCCGGTTCTGCACAGATCTAGTTAGCTTGACAGGATCAGAGGGCTTCTTTTATTCTAATGATTTCAAGGTCATCATAGATGTAATATTGCGCGAGTTGTATAATATTCCCTTTACAAGCGAGACCATGATTGATGCTCATTATCAAGAAGAGCTGCGAGTCTATTACATAAAGTTTGCCCAGGAATTAATAGGACATGATGCATGGAAATCGTACAAAGTTGCCGAAATTCGAAATGTGCTGCAATTTGTCATAACCGGAACACAGCAGTGTCCAGATTGGGATAGCTCAACATTGTGCTGGAGCAGAGAAACCGCAGAAGAAGTTTTTGATGTTTTACAGAGTATGTAGTTATTGCCTGTTTGAATAAGAAAGGCTAAGATAAGATAATATTCACATAAGGATTAACACAATAATTCATTTTCAAACCGCATTAAGACGTTCGAATGTACTACTGAATAGTTATGGCACGTGATACTCAAATCTCAGTGGGTAGAGTATAAGGCAGCGGAGCCCAAGCAACCCTCGCGTCATTGTATGTATAAAGTACGCCACGCGTTCTCTGCTACTGGTTCGTGCAGTCGTGCTGCCCACTGCTGCAATCTTAATCCCAAAGCTAATGTGGTTTCTGCAAGGTCGGATTTGAGAACCGATGGAATATTTTTCTTCTTCCATTTTAAAACTTTCTGTAACTGCGAAGTAAGCTAGCAGAGGATTTGTGAAACATGAACATCATCGGATTTCTACTTAAAGCATGCGCCTGTGTTAGATAACAATACAATCAGCGACAGAAGTTCTTTTAGAGAAAAGACACGCCAATATATATCTTACTCTGGTCAAATCTTCGGCTGAAGTTATGGACGGGCACAGTTACTTCGCATATCATTCTGATCAGTACCGCAGTGCATGGTAACCGAATTACGAGCGTGCATGCAAGGCGCGCACTAGAACATATCGTTTTAGGTTGCCCATTTATTATTCGTACCGACCACAGAACCAAACAACCTCACCCAGGAAAAAGGTTTGTGAGTTTTTCACTAGACAATTTTTATCGTTTCCCCTTTCCCCAGAAAAGCGTATCGCTTCAACTTCTGTGCGAAGGACTAATTGCATATAGTTTAAAAAAAGTATTGGTAGTGATAGCGCAGAAGTTTTAGCTTAGTTATGAGTGTTGGTGTTCCCCAGGACTTGTTCCAGTGGCTTGATGCATTAGGTTTGCAAAAGCGTCTGATTTCTCTCAATAAAAACATAATTCTGGGCTTTGTGGATGGATTACTCGTTGCTGACATTGTTGCAGCAAGATTCCCCCGCTTGGTGCAGCTGCACAATTACAGTGCGACATCAAGCGCGAGCGGTCGAATGGCAAATTGGGAGATATTGAATCGCAAGGTACTTTCCACGATAAATTGTGAATTAGGTGACGAAGATATTGAAAGGATATCAAATAGACAAATTCAGGCCGGAGCCATAATTACTTTTCTCAGGCTTCTTCGAGTGAAATTGGATACATATGCTCCAATTTATCAAGCTGAGCATCAAGCAATCGCTGCGGAGCAAAAGTTGAAAGGCCAACAACTTAGCATGGCTAGTGGCGCACGAGCAAAAGTAGAAAAGCAGTCGGAAAAGATAGCAACTTCAGATGTCAGTGCTGGGATCATACAGTCAGGTATCTCCAAGACTTCAACCCAATCGACACGACGCCCATCTCTTGCCAAGAGTTTGCAGTTGCTTGCCGTAGATGAAGACAAGCAAAAATTAAGAAAGCAGGCCAACATGATGACTGATGAAGAAATTGACGCACTATATAAGAAAGTATCTGCGAGTATAAAGTCCAAGGCGGATGTAAATGCGGCGAAAGTAGACCAGATGGCCCAACGGAGCAAAGATATAAGTGAGAGCATGATGGCACTGCGGGCTCAAAATCTGGATGATATGAAGAAAATAGATCGCCGACTAGGAACGCTTCTTAATCAACTGCAGATTATTGAAAATGATCCGAGTGCTGCGCCCTTTATCCAAGACACCACAAAGGGAAGTGACGATATTCTGGATGAAAATGCTGAGGCCAAGGCCTTTATCGGCGTCAGCCGTAGAGGCTCTGTTCTCGGAATGAAAATTTTGGATATGATTCCCGAAGGGGCACAAGCTAAGCCAAACAAAGAAATGGAAAAAGAGATTCATCGACGCTCGTCGATGATCTTGATGAACCGCGTCGGTCTCAAAGCAGCAGCAGCTGCGGCTTCTGGCACGGGTATTAGTGCAGATGTTGACGAGGAAGATGATGTGGACTCAGGCTTTCACAATGAGGGCGGTCCTGCTGAAAAACTCAAAGCGACGACTGGTGCCAGCTCTTTAGCTTCTGTGTTTAATTTTGGAGAAAAAGATCCAACGGTGAAAGTAAAGGTAGAGGCCAGCCATAGGCGAGTGTACGACTCAGGCGCAGATCGTCATTTTTACGTAGACGCTCGCAGTGGCGAATCATCTTGGGCCCCGCCAAAAGACGGCATTGTTAATTGCGTCGACGAGCAGACAGGAAAAACGTTTTATACGAATGTTAAAACGAAGAAAACCGCATGGCGCATCGAAGACGTAGCTTAAACGCTTGCGTCCCAAGCAACAGGTTTGACGAGCTGACCTCATACCTCAATTATTGTTAAATGTGTTCTATTAAATTCGTTATTACACTAAAAAGATTTTATCTTTAAGGTTTTGAGACTTGAGACAATCTTACAAAAAGACTAATGACGCTGTCATTCATTTCGCACAATTCAAGCACAAAGGTTGTCTTTATATTACCTTTAGCGGATAGTACAGTAACATTAAGCTTCCTCGCACCACTTATTTTCTTCGCGCACTTGCGCTTCTTCTTGGGGTGTAAAATCATTAATGATATTAAACGTTTTGCGAATTTCCTCAGGAGTTTTACCTTTGATCATGCTTGCAA
>JACCDO012162829.1_pt1 | contig 10776 bp, 12 predicted proteins | sample 7446101 | NCBI WGS metagenome assembly JACCDO01 (sample SAMN15323440, study PRJNA562643) | freshwater metagenome | isolation source: river surface water | place: USA:Blue River Watershed | collected 2017-08-16
CAACAGCGGATCGTCCTACGCTTTATATCGAATTGGCGAATATCAACTCCAATCTATATTTGGCTCAGCGAAAGGCCGAAATGCGGCTGTTTACAGAAGGATGGAATGTATATGTAGTAAAAGAAGGGCGTGGAAAGCTAATGTTCGCTAGTTAAGGTGTGTACAATATAAATATTGATTAATATTATAATGTAATATTAATCAATGCCTTCTAAAAAACGAATGATACATTTATGAATTTCAAGGGAATTTTTGGCATGGAAATCCTGATATTTATGATATGAATGCTATAAACAAAAAGATGGATGTTTCATTTGGAGAATTATATCGTAAGACATGTCATAAGATTACCCTATTAAAAGATAAAGGATATCATGTAATTGAGATGTGGGAAAATAAGTGGAGAAGGGGATATTACAGCAGTGAAGAAGCTTCAAAGACTATGGCGTTCTAAAAATAAAGTTACTGCTTAAATCCACCCTTGATCCATTCTGCAACCTTCATCGTATCCGAACTCTGAAAAATAGGTTGAGGAACGCCATTTACAATCGCTAGAAAACACGGAATGATCTTTACTCCCGCGTACGTAGGTGTGTAGTCATTTTCGTCCAAGTCACATACATACCATTTGATTTGATCGCTCAGATTCAAAAGTGCCTGTGTATCGATTCGTTTACAAGGTTGGCACCAAGAGGCTGTAAACCTAGTTAGAACGATCGGGGCAAAAGGGCCGTTATTTGTTGGTCGTTTGATCAGGCTTTCGAAGAACTCCTGGCTGGGGAGGGGTGTCATTTCGTTCGTCGTGGACTGGGACATTCTTTGATCGATGATATGTAACAATTACTCCACCAAATACAATTGTTACAATTGTAACTAATAATATGTAGTGGAGAGGTTTTAAGTCCGTCATAATGGCTCCGCCTACCATTGCAGCTGCCGCATTCGCAGCAGCTGCCTTATTATTCGCCATTCCTTTTATATCGGTTCCACCAAGTTCCTTCTGAACAGCATCAGGTGTAATACTGGAATAAAGTGAAACACCAGGCAGAACCTGTGTGGCCTGTGATACTTTCTCCACCGTATTCGAAATCTGACCCGCAATTTCTGCTCCCTTTGAAATCGCATTGCGACCCAGCTGAACAGTATCATCCACTGTTTTGACGGCATTATCCACCGTGCCAATCGCCATCTGTGCGGTATCCGTAATTGGCTGAATAGCATCACCAATGATATCATGAAGAAATGTCTTGAATGATTCGATTGGACTAAATAAAGATTCTAAAAATGGGAACCTGGATAGGATTCCACTCTTAAACGAATGCTTGGGTGCGCCAAAGAATTCCGCATTTTCACTGATTACCGACTTTGTATCGACAAAAAAGTTAAATACATTATAGGCCCACCAGCATAACGCAATCGGTGCGAAAATAAGCGAGATAAGACAAATCAATCGAATGAGACCTGTTCGATTATTTCCCATGATAAAGGAATCGAGACCAAACGCCCCTCCAAAGAGAAGACTCGCTGCATAAATAAAAAACTGTAGATGCTTTTTATCAGGTACAGGATTTGCAAACACACCTGCCGCAATGCCTTTTGGCCCAAGACCTGGAACACCAAGACCGAATAATTTCACGGCATGACTGTTAAACACCACCTGTGTAGCATCGTAAATCCACCATATTCCAAAACACAAAATATTGACAACGATCTTGGCAAGAAATGTCATAGGAGAACGAAGATATAGATGGTCTAAGGCAAAGAATCCACCTAGAACCGATAGACCCATCAGAACATCGTATGATAAATAGGTAGCACCTGGACCAGCACCACTGCCGTCGTTTTTTTCATTCGTGTCGGAACTGGCCTCTCGCCAGAATTCGAGTTGTGAGACACTCGAGCTCATTACTTAGGGCTTTTTTTAAAAAAAGCTCGCAAAAACAAGCAGGGTTATTTCTATGATAAATCAGTATAATAGAAATAGATACCCTTATCGCATAAGCCAGGGGTGTGGAGAACGCAGGCCCCCACATTAGATGGTAAAAAGTAATCCGCCAAATCCGTTAATCACGCGAAAGATATTATAATTATGAGCATACACAATGGCACGGCAACTGCCGCGCTGTTGCCAGGTCGGAATCAACGGATTGGTTAACACCGTATTCATTTGAAGCTGCCATACAATGCTATCAATGCGGCTGGCATTCATTGTACCCGTTGGCTGGATGTCCTCGGGTCTTAGTGCAAAACTGTAGTTATAAATGAACGAATTGATCGGAGTACTGGTGTGATGTTCATAAGGCTGCTGAAGACGAAAGTATTGCGGCGTACGATCAGTAAATCGGTCGTATCCATCCAATTGAAGCTTGGCTGTCGAAAGCAAATCAAGTCGTGCCGATGGGGCATTCGAATTAATATAAGGAAGGACCAGCGTGGGTGTATATTCGCCAATCGCCAAATTACTATAATTAAACCACTCATTGCGATTTTGCATAGTATCGCGCTGAATCATAAAAATGAATTCTTTGATTGGATGATTGAATTCGATAGGAATCGTCGCAGTCGTCTGATTAGCGGTAATCGCAAATGGTGGAGTATGCTGAACCTGTTCAATCAAATACTCATGAGTGGCACTCACAAATGTTCGGCGCTCATCGACGTCCAAGTAAACGAAATCACCCCACAACATCATACTTGTAATCGGGGTGGTACAGCTTGCCTGAACAGAGCATGCCGGCATCCAACTCTCTTGTGTCGCAGGGGGGAGTGGCGGAGGAACCCAGAAGAGTTGTTGAAGGGGACGCAATGTAATGTTGATGCGGATGGGACTATATTGAAGGGCCAAAAGAGGAATATAAGAACCAGGATTTCGACAAAAATAGAATTGGAGCGGAATCAACAGACGAAGACCATCGCCGCTATCAGATGGTTTAATATCGATCAAGTTATATGGCTCTACGCGTCCAATCATTTCATTTAGGGCATGACGTTGACTGGCAGAAGTGGTCAATTGTGTCCATACTTCCATCCATTCACCTGTTTGTCGATCAATCTCCTGTTCACCCACTTCAAACGTGATCTCTTGAATAAGAGCATGTCCGATAGAATTTGTATACGACAGCAGATTTCCACTTGTATCTCTGATCTGCGGTAGAACAACGTCAAGATATACCCTGCCAAGAAGATCGCCTCTGCGAGGGATCAAACAAGTAATACGTTGTCCAAAATTGGGTGTACCGTCAAAGTACATCGGCTGCGATTCTGTAGCAAAATTCGTATGACGACGGTAAACCATTTTGAAGAAACTGATTTGTGGGTTTCCTGTGAGGAAAGCATCCTGTTTTCCTACTGCGGCGAGTTGAAGTAATCCTCCACCAGCTGGCATCCTGTTATCTGTTCCGGATATTTAACTTTAGACTTGCGCAACTCGAATTTCATTCTTTGACGATTCTAGATGAGTGACCCGTCTGGTATCACCACCATTAATAGCGGCCCGTTGGTCATTCGAACCTATTTGGATCAATCGCCCAATAATACCTATATTTTAGGACGTTACGATTATCCTGTATCGAGTAATTATCTACTGACAACTTCTTCTAGCGGCCGTCTCGTCCCCTCTAACAATGTTTCTGTATCAAGTATAACATTATCGACATGCTATGCGAGTACCATGCTAGGAAGTACAGTTGTCGTGGAACATATCTATGCATCCACGATTAGCACAGGTATGCTGTTTTATTCATCATTACAAGCAAATACGATCAACGTATCCACATTATACGCATCAACCATTGTTTTGACGAATCTGACATTATCTACACTCGTCGGAAGCACTATGAACGTGAATCAATTAATCGTTCAATCAACATTTACGACGAGTACATTGCTTACCACAAATATTACATATACGACGACACTATCTGGAAGTACAGTTGGAACAAATACCATGTCCGTATTTTCTACGTTAAATAGTTCCACCATCTCTGCGAATTGTCTCACCATGTCCACTCTTCAAGGAAGTACATTTACTGGTAATCTTCTTACAGTATCATCATTGCTTGGTATACCGCTTAATTTTTCTACTATTCAGGGAAATACATTTATTGTATCGAATATCATAGGTTCTAGCATTAATGCGAATTCATTCTACATATCCACGCTTGTGGGTAGTACGATTACAGTCGATGTAATGTCGATTCAATCTACCGCGATAGGTTCAAGCATAAATAGTATCAATATGACTGTTTCAACACTTATTGGAAGTACCATCACAATGAATGGGGCAAATGTATCAAGTCTGTATACATCGACTCTCACATTTTCTACCGCACAAGGGAATAATCTAATTGTATCCACATTAACAGGCTCTACAATAAATGGTGGAACTCTACAATTTTCAACTCTCCAAACGAACTCCATGGTAGCATCAACCATGTCAGGTTCCAGGCTATTTCTAAATGGAATGGTATTTTCGACTGCGCAAGGAAGTACTCTAACGATATCTACACTAACTATTTCAAGTCTCTATGCTGGATTCATTGGAGCTTCTACATCAGTGGGAAGTACAATAACTGCGTGTAATCTTACCTTTCTCTCTACACTGATAGGTTCAACAGTAACTACATCAAATATCATATTCTCTACCACATTAGGAAGTACATTAAATACATCTACTATAAATGCCTCAACTGTCAATGCGAATATAGTAAGGTTTTCCACCGCACAAGGTAGCACAGTCTTTATTTCTACATTAACAGGTTCGACCATGAATGGTTCCATGTTGTCCTTTTCCACACTACAAGGAAGCACCATGTCGATATCAACCGTTACTGGCTCGTCTATTTATACAAATGGAATAGTCTTTTCTACAGCTCAAGGAAGTACTGTAATAACCTCTACTGCGACGATCTCTAGTATCTATGGTGGTTCGATTGGATTTTCTACAATACTAGGAAGCACATTAGCTCTGTCCAGTATCATCGGCTCTACTATCAATACAAATAGCATTACATGTTCAAGTCTTCAAGGAAGTACACTAATCATGTCGACAATGACCGCATCAAGTGTAAATGGTATCGTATTACTTTCCGTCTCTACTCTTCAGGGAAGTACGTTAGTTGTATCAACTATTAACGGTTCGACTATTACATGCGGGGGAAATATTACATTTTCTACCATGATTGGAAGTTCAATCACCTCCAATGTAATATCCATGTCCAGTATTGCTGCATCCACTATGATTATCACTACGTTGAACACTCTTACTATTCTAGGAAGTACAATGAATACGAATATAATGACGGTAAATTCAACATTAACCGCATCTACCATTAATGCTACTAATTTGAGCTACTCTACGTTAACGATTAGTACGACTACAGTAATGAATATTAATACGACATCTCTTAGTACATCATCTATTACAACTAATTCGATATCAGTTGCTACTTATCCAGTAACTCAATCAGTATATGGGACAACTCTTAAAAAAACATCTATCTCGAATTCAAATAATATAACGATTAAAACGAGTGGAATTACATTACGAACCAATACAGGAGTTATTAGTAATAAACAAGTGTATACATTTAATTCATCTGCTCCAAATCAATGGGTTGCTGGAGGAAGCGGAACAAACACACTTGCTTATTCCAATGATGGAATCAACTGGACTGGATTAGGAACAAGTACCTTTTCTTCAGGTGTGAATGGTATTCTATGGAATGGAATCATGTGGGTGGCGGCGGGAAGCGGAACAAACACACTTGCCTATTCCTATGATGGTATTGTATGGACAGGTTTAGGAACAACTGTGTTTTCTACAGCGGGCAGAGGAGTCGGCTGGAATGGAACCATGTGGGTGACAGTAGGTGAAGGAACCAATACGATTGCGTATTCCTATGATGGATTCAACTGGATCGGACAATCTACTATTTTCTCTACCTTTGGAGCTGGTGTAGCATGGAATGGAACCATGTGGGTCGCTGGTGGCAGCGGTGCCACGAATACACTCGCATATTCCTATGATGGTATCACATGGACCGGCTTAGCGAAAACAATATTTGGTACAGCGGGTAGAGGAGTAGGATGGAATGGAACTGTATGGGTTGCGGTAGGAGATGGAACAAATGCTATTGCTTACTCATATGATGGAATATCATGGACTGGTCTTGGAACTACAATGTTTGGAGGAACTGCGATTGGTTATGGTGTTGCTTGGAATGGTATATTATGGATCGCAACAGGCCAAGGAACTACAAATTCATTGGTATATTCGTATGATGGCATTACATGGACAGGGTTAGGAATAACCATATTTAGTACAAATGGAAATTCCGTCGCATGGAATGGAAACATGTGGGTAGCAGTTGGAACAGGTACCAATACCCTTGCCTATTCCTATAATGGGTTATCATGGATAGGTATTGGAAGTATCATATTTAGTACTGCCGGCCAATATGTATCACACAATGCCCGCCGCCCTCATACCATTACCTTCCCTCAAAATACAATTGTAGCAGGAGGTCAGGGAACCAGTCCACTTGCGTATTCTTACGATGGTATCACATGGACTGCTGCCTCGTGGACTGCGAATACATTGAATCAATTATCGGTATGTAGTGCGCTCGCATGGAGTGGAACACTATGGGTTGCAGGAGGCAGTGGTTCAGCAGGCAATTCTATTGCCTACTCCTATGACGGAATCAAATGGACATCCGCAAATGGTAATAATAACGCTATCTTATCCAATTGCTATGGTCTCGCATGGAATGGGTCGATGTTTCTTGCTGTAGGTAGTGGGGCATCTTATACAATTACCTATTCATATGATGGAATCAATTGGCTAGGTGTCACGAATAGCTACACTCTTATTCAACCCCTATATAGTGTCGCATGGAATGGAAACATGTGGGTAGCGGTAGGTGGAAGTGGTAGTACCACCATTATCTATTCATATGATGGCGTGATTTGGTCTGCTGTATCACCATCTCCATTTTCGATTGGATATGGAGTGACATGGAATGGTAGTAAATGGGTAGCAGTAGGTTCAGGAACAAATACAATTGCCTATTCAACCAATGGGATAAATTGGGTTGGAGCAGGAGCCACCATATTTACATCATCTGGAAGAGGAGTTGCTTGGAATGGCGTTATGTTTGTCGCAGTAGGTTCAGGAACTAATACTTTGGCTTATTCCTATGATGGCATCAATTGGACTGGAAATGGTGCGGCTATGTTTACAACCATCGGCAATCATGTAACATGGTGTGGTGATAAATGGGTAGCAGTCGGTTCTGGGACAAATTCCGTTATCTATTCATATAATGGTATTTCATGGACGAATTCATCATCTGGAACAGGTATTTTTACAACAGAAGGTCGCGGAATCGCATGGAATGCAGGTCTAGGAAATGTAATCATTCAGCATCCTATTATTGCGGTTGGTCAAGGAACGCACACTATCGCATACTCGTCAGATGGCATCAAATGGTCGGGACTTGGTTCCACCATATTTACGACAGCCGGTTATGGCGTCGCTTGGAATGGCAGTAAATGGGTAGCGGTGGGTTCAGGAACAAATAGTATCGCCTATTCCACAGATGGCCTTCGTTGGACAGGTATAGGAACAACAATCTTTTCTACTGGAAGTGGAATCGCATGGAATGGAACCATGTGGGTGGCAGTTGGAAGTGGAAATCATTCGATTGCATATTCAATGGATGGTATAACATGGATTGGATTAGGAACAATTATGTTTTCATCAGGAAAGGGGGTTACATGGAGTGGTAATAAATGGGTGGCAGTTGGTTCTGGAGGGTTTTCTATTGCGTATTCGTATGATGGTATGAATTGGACTGGCTCCACCAGTGGTTCGGCTATTATCATTAATGGATATGGAATCACATGGTCCAGTAATATATATGTCGCAGTAGGAAATGGTGGTAGCTCAACCATCGCGTGGTCCAATGATGGTATTACATGGAATAGTCTAAGTAATACTACATTTTCTGCTGTAGGAAGAAGTGTTACTTCCATTGGATCCATATGGGTAGCTACAGGAAATGGAACCAATACGATAGCATATTCTTATGATGGTAAAACATGGACTGGTTCCTCTACTGGCAATTCGCGTTTTACTACACAAGGAAACGGTGTTACATGGTCAGGAACACGATTTGTTGCTGTTGGTTCAGGAACAAATACGATAGCCTATTCGCCAGATGGTATTACATGGTATGCTTCCATGAATGGAAATACGATTTTTACCCAAGGAAATGCAGTCGCAGGCAATTCGCGTATTAGCCCCGTTGTCGTGAACAGCCAAAATGTAATAAATAATTCTGATATGCTTACTATCGTGAGCGATTCGTATTACAATAGAGGTTATACAACATTCTCCGCATCCATTCAAACACAACAACTCTCTTAATGATTCTATACGGCTTTTTAATTATCACATCATTTGTTCATATTATGAATTAATTATGAGATAATAATTAGTAATGTCGTCGGGTAGCGATTCGATCAATAGCGGCCCTTTAATCATTCGACTTTACAATGATGGGTCCGAAAATAATACATATCTTTTCAACTCATTCGTGTATCCTGTATCAAGTAATTATCTTCTTATTACTTCCACAAACGGTCTTCTTGCCCCCTCTAATTATATTTATCTATCAAGTTTATCTGTTTCGTCGTGTAATGCGAGTACAGTCATAGGAAGCACTGTATTTATTAATCTTATTACTGCGTCGACCATAAGTACAGGTAATTTATTTTTTTCATCACTCCATGCTAATACCATTCGTGTTTCTACCTTAAATGCATGTACCATTAATTTAACAAATCTGACATTATCTACATTTATTGGAAGTAGTATAAACGTTGATCAACTATTCATTCAATCAACTCTAAATACAAGTACATTAAACGCTAATACTCTTATCTTTTCTACATTAACGGGAAGTTCGATTATCGCAAACACATTGTCCGTGTTTTCTACGCTAAACAGTTCTACTCTATCTGCTACGAATCTCGGAGTTACAACACTTACAGGAAGCACTCTTACTACCAACTCACTTTCTGTTTCATCCATATTAGGTGGAGCATTTGTCTTTTCTACATTTCAAGGAAGTACTGTTATCGTATCTAGTCTAACAGGATCTACTATTATCAGTAATTCCGTGTATGTGTCTACTCTCCAGGGTAGCACCATTTCTGTAAATACGTTATCGATTCAGTCAACGCTACGTGGTTCAACAATAAATGGATTCAATATGACCATGTCGAGTCTTGTAGGAAGTACACTTACAATGAATCTGGCAAACATATCGAATCTCTATGCATCTACCACCTTTTTCTCTAGCTCTCAAGGGAGTAGTCTGAATGTTTCTGTGTTATCTGCCCCTATCATAAATGGAAGTACTCTTATATTTTCAACACTTGTAGGAAGTACATTATCTTTATCCACTATACTTGGTTCTACCCTATATATTGGTGGAATGATATATTCTACCGCACAAGGTAGTACATTGACAACTTCCACTACATCTGCTTCTAGTATTATTTTAGGATGGGGGGGATTCTCTACATTCCAAGGAAGTACCGTGAATACAAGTGTACTTAATACATTATCTACATTAAATGGTTCCACGATGAACATGAATATTGTAGCATATTCTACAGCACAGGGATGTACATTAACTGTATCCACTGCGAATGCGTCATCGATTATCACAAATAATCTTGCTTTCTCCACCGCACAAGGAAGTACAGTGACCTTTTCTACACTGTTTGGCTCAACAATTAGCGAGAGTGTATTGTCCTTTTCTACACTACAGGGAAGTACTATTACAATATCAACACTTACAGGTTCCAGTTTATACATAAATGGACTCACTTTTTCTACCATACAGGGAAGTTCATTGATTACTTCTACAATGACCGCCTCGACTCTATACAGTGGACCAGTTGTATTTTCAACAATGACGGGAAATATACTGTCAGTATCAACTATTGTAAATTCAAGTATCAATACAAACGGATTAATCTGTTCTACCCTTCAGGGAAGTACTGCAAACATCTCTACTACCATTGTGTCTACATTGAATAATTTTACATCTCTGGTTTTTTCCACTCTTCAAGTAAGTACTATTACAATTTCAACAATAATGGGTTCGACCATTGGTAGTAATGGAAGTATAACTTTTTCTACTATGAGTGGAAGCAGTATTATTTCAAATAATATCATAGGAACAACACTTATAATCTCATCATTCAGTTTCACAAATATTATCCCATCAACATTATTTGGAAGTACCATAACTACAAATTCTATGGCCGCTACATCTACTATTACCGCATCCACAGTAAATGCTACGAATCTTAATTATTCCACTCTAATTGTTACAACCACTGCTACATCCAACATTACTGCGAGTACAGTAATTACATCATCTATTATCACAAATTCTATATCAGTTCATACGTATTCAAGTCGACAACCTGTATATGGTATAACAGATAAAAAATCGTCCATTCCAAATTTGAATAATGTTGTCATTAAAACAAGTGGTATTCAAATAAAATTATATGGAAATTTAAATCAACAACAAATATATACATTTGGACCGTCTATTCCAAATCGATGGATCGCATGTGGTAGTGCGATAAATACACTTGCATATTCCAATGATGGGTTAAACTGGATTGGATTAGGAGCAACAATTTTTGGAGGTGGACGAATTGCTGTTTGGAATGGAACAATATGGGTTG
>JACCDO011130011.1_pt1 | contig 10775 bp, 13 predicted proteins | sample 7446101 | NCBI WGS metagenome assembly JACCDO01 (sample SAMN15323440, study PRJNA562643) | freshwater metagenome | isolation source: river surface water | place: USA:Blue River Watershed | collected 2017-08-16
GTATCTAATACTTTATTCATAATACTAACCATAGGTTTATTATTAATTAATCTAAATTAACTTTAAAAGCGGTAAGATATCTCACTTTTATTATAATGATGCAAAATGTTCTTTTAAAAATGTTTTTAATTTAATTTCTTTAGCAGCAGATAAACTTAAAATTGAGTCTAATATATGAGATTCTTCTTGTTTTGAATTATATTCTAATAATAATTCAATTATTATATGAATTTCTCTTTTATTCCATAATTTCTTTACAAAATCGTGTATCTCGTTATTTTCTGTTTTTTCTGGATTCTTATACTTAATTTCTTTATTTTGTAAAGTTTTAATTTGTTTTGTAGTTAAATGAAATATATATAAATCTAATGTATGGGTGATTGTACTATTTGCTGGATAACTAGATTTTAAATTTTCTAAACCATTTATGGCGTAATCAAATAAATGTTTTATTTCTTTATTACTCTCGTCCCAAAACCATTCTATCGATTTTATAATAGGAACATATAAATTATGTAAATCCTCTCTATTATCACCTTTAATAAATCTATAAGCCCCTTGTGTTAAATTAGGTTCTAATATTGTTATCATATTATCAGCAATATGAATTTTACATCCAACTGGATAAAATTTTAAAAGACTTAATTTTACTAAACAAGAAATAGGGTCTATAATAATATGTTTATCTTGTTTATTTCTAAATCCACTTAGCCAACTAAATAGATAATAACCATTAGATACTATATCCATTACTATTTATAATTATATTTTATTTTTATATGGGAAAAATTGAAAAACTATTTAATTAAAAAATAATTAAATAACTTGAATAATGGCTGAATATATTGGCTATACTTTTAATAAAGGAATAAAATCATTTGGAGAAGTACAAGTGAAAAAAATATTAGAATCATTTAATAAAAGATTTAATAAACCTATTGTTAGTATTGGAAGTGGTTCCGGTTCAATTGAACATTATACTAATAATAATAATACTAATATTATTAAATGGATTCTTATCGACCCTTACCCTGATAGTTTTCATGGTTCAGTAGTAATGGAACCAAATTATGCATATTTAGATGATTTAATTAATACAAATAAAGAAATTATTGGAAATTGTTTATTATTTTTAAATTGGTGCGAACCAAATAATACTGATTATGATTATGAAGCTATTATTAAATTAAATCCAATTGCAATTTGTAGTATCTATGAAGAATATGAATCTTGTAACGGAGCCGCAGGCGGAGAAAAATTTTTTAATTGGACAAAAAATAATAATTATCAAGTTATTGAAGAACATTATTTAACACCTCATGATGATGATAGAGATGATATTAATATTATGATTAAAATTTGGCAAAATGAAAAAATCCCTTTTGAAAATGAAGATGTAATTGTATCATATACAAAATCATTAATTAGTCATGAATGTGTGTCATGTAGTATTTCATAATTATGCGGTTATTTATTTTATTATTATAATATTATAATAATATGGACTTTATTTATAATATTAAAACATTTTGTGTTAATTTTATTAAAGATAAATTATTTTATTTTTATCCTAATACAGAGTTAAAAGAAAATAATTTATCTGAACTTGAAATAAAAGATATTCATTATTTTTTTATAAATACACAAAATATTTATAATGCAACTGAATTAATGATTAATAGATTAAATAATGAATCATCTAACGGTATTAATAGAAAAATTAAAATATATTTATTAAAATCAGATTCAATTAAACCTTTATTTTATAATGATTATATAATTGCAAATAGTAAAAATATTAAAAAAATACATAAAAAAATAAAAACACATCGTCGCCATTTGCATACATTTGTTGATGCTATTGAATCTTTTATTCAATATAATAATATTATTAATTATAGTATCTTTTACTAGAAAACACATTTATTGATAATAAAAATTGATTAACTAATATAAAGACTAGATACTCTTTATATTAGTTATAATGACAGATCAGTTTTTAGACATGAATGATGAAGATATTGATAATCTTTTATTTGGAGTGAATATTAGTGATAATCCAGAACAGAATGAAAATATTTGTATATCATGTAAAAGTGAAAATTTGGCAGTTGATGAAAATCAAGGTTATAATGTGTGCATGGACTGTGGTGTTGTTAATGGTACTTATTTAAATAAGAATCCGTCATTTAATAAAGATGGAGAGAATAAAGCAAATTCTAGTTATGGTTGTCCTACTAATTTCTTTTTCCCTAAATCAGCTTTAGGTACTAAAATTAAATGCAAAGGTTTCAATCGTTTGAGTGCTTTACAACGTCAAGGTCAGATGCCATATAAAGAAAAAAGTTTAATGGAAGAATTAATTAAGATTCAAGATAAATGCAAACAATATAATATTACTCAAAGCATTATTGATACATCAAAAATTTTATATAAAAAGGTTAATGATAGCAAGCATACAAAAGGGACTCGTAAGGGTAAGAATCGTATTATGCGTTGTATTAATCGTCGTTCTATGATTGCTGCATGTGTTTTTTATGCATGTAAATTACAAAATGAACCTCGTAGTCCAAAAGAAATTGCTGATATTTATTCATTAGAGATTAAACATGTCAATAAAGGTTATCGTAAATTTATGGATTTTATCAATCTTGAGGAATTACATCATACCTTCACAAGTTCAAAATCAACAGATTTTATTAAACGTTTTGCTGATAAACTAGAAATGGATGAAAAATATATTAAATATGCAACTGAAATTTCAAATAATATAAATAAATTAGATTTAGCATCAACACACGAACCTCCTTCTGTAGCAGCTGGATGTTTGTTATTAGTAGTTAATATGTATAGTTTGCCTATTAATAAAAAACAAATTTCAGAAGTATTTGGTATTTCCGATGTTACTATTTCAAAAACATACCGTCGTATTTGGCCATTCCATAAAATTATTACTAATAATGAAATTACTGATATGATTTTAGAGAAGAAACAGAATTTACCAAAGCCTAAAAATAATATTACAAAAGATAATTTAATTGTAATGAAAGAATCTAAAATATCTAAAGAAATTGATGAGATTAATGAGATTAATGAATTAACAATATCAGATTCTGACTCAGATGTTAAACCAAAGAAAGTTAAGAAACCAAAGAAAGAGAAAATATTAGTTGTATAATAATGTCAGTGTCTAACATAATTCTTTTAGTTTATCATTATAATATTTATTAATTGCAATATATATATTAATTTTATCTTCTATATTAGTCGTGTTTTCATATAATTCTTCTAGTTCTTCTATTGATTTTTTTTTATATTTAGATTCCATTTTAATATCATTTGAATTTATTTTCATTATCATTTCATTATAATAGTCTTTTTGTTTTTCAATAAGACTATTTAATTCATTTATCATTTTCATTTTATTATTAATAGTTGATTCGTTGTCAATCTTATTTGATAATTCTAAAATATTATTCATTATAAATTATTATTAGTAATATTTAAATAAGAATCTACGTTAATTATTATATTATTCCAAACTAATGTGAAAGGTGTTTTATTATTCACGATTTGTTTGAAACTATCAAAATTTAATTTATTATTATCACTATATAATACTAAATTATTATATTCATTTGTTTTTTTTAACATTTCTAATTTATTTATTGAATCTTTTATTTCAAATATAATATTTTGTTTATATCTATCCAATTTATTTTTAATATTGGTAATATCTGATTGTATCAATTCATTTTTTTTAAAACTTAATTTATCTAATATTAATAAATTCTTATTTATTTCATAAATTAAATCAGTTTTAATATTATCCCTAATTGTTTTTAATCCATCTAAATATTTGTTATTATAATCAACTATATATTGCGCAGCAAGAGATGGTGTTGGAGTTGATATATCCGCTACATAATCTAATAACGTTGTATCTATCATATGGCCAATGGCTGACAATACTGGGAAATCTCTATTATAAACAGTTTCAATTAATTTTTTATCATTAAAACCCCATAAATCTTCTTTACTACCACCACCACGTGTTATAATAACTAAATCTATATCAGTTGTATCTGGACAAAAATCATATTTAACTAAATTGTCTATTATTTGCCTTGGACAATCAGTTCCTTGTACTTGAGCATCTAATTCAATATAATCTATATTTACATTACTCTTTTCTAATGTATATAAAAAATCATGTATTGCTGCTCCATTTAAACTTGTTATAATTGCTATTTTTTTTATATATGGTTTTAATTTAATTTTTTTATCAAAATAACCCATTTTTTTAAATTCAGATTTCATTAATTCAAATTGTTTATTTAAATCTCCAGTATTATCTATAATTTTTCCCCAATTTAATACAAAATTTAATTCACCACGAGTTATATAAAAATTTAATTGACATTTTATTTCTATATTATCTCCATTCTTTATTTTTGATATTTCTTCTGTTAAATTATACTTCCACATTATACAATTAATTTTACCAGTATCATCTTTTAAAGTAAAATATAAATGACCTCCTGATATTTTTGGACCCGACGCTTCTCCTTTTATATGATATATTGTTTTTGGTAATTCTGATTTAATTATTTCATTTAATTTTTTTAATGATATCATTATTATAAATAATACTTAATATTTAAATTAATGCACACTACGAAAAATATATTAAAGTTCAAAGGTTATTATAATAAAAATTGATTTTTTATTATAAGAATATTATGTCAAAGGTTATTAATATTCTTAATGGAATTAGAAAGACAGATATACATATTAAAAAACATATTTAATATGGATACTCATAATATAAATTTAATTATTCCAAAAATTACAAATATAAATATTCAGCCAATTGTTGATATATTATATTGTTATTTAGATAAACCTGAAATTATTTATAAAATATTCAATAAATATTCAAACTATGAATTGAATATAATATCATATATGATTAAAACTAATTTTTTAACTTATACACAGTGTGTTGAATTATTAAATTTAAATGGATTACAAATAAGGTTAATATTTTATATGATAAATATAATACTATTATCAAATAATAACTACATAAATAAAATTTCTATTATATTTGACATATTTAAAAATATGGATAATAACACATTAATTAACTTTTATAAAATAAAGAACCAATTAAATATATATTTTAAAATTAATTTTAAGCAGATATATTATTTATGTAAAAATTTAAATAATAAACAAATGGAAGTTTTTATTAATGCAATAAATATAGGTTATTCTTATAATGATAGTTATATTATGGCAATTAATTTATATTTTAATCAATAAAATCAACCTCTACTTTATCTTCTTTTTTAATCGTTACTGGTTTAATATTAGATTGTTTAACATATTCTCTGTATTGAGCAAAAAATAATTCCCTATATTGTTCAATTTGAGATAATTTATCATTTATTTTATATTTAGATACTAAATCTACTAATTTTGGAAAAGTATTAGTATTATTGTTAAAACTCATCATGTCTATATTAATAAATTTACTAAAATTAATATCAACCGCTGTTCTGAAACATTCAACTTGTAATGCTTTAATATGGAAAGGAAGACTATGACTAACTAAAATCTTAACATTAGACAAATCATTTTTTAATTGTTTCATTGCCTCTATATTATCAATTCCTTTTTCAACAGCAATTTCATAACTTATTTTGTGAAACTTTTGAGCAACTGGGTCAAAATTAATTGTTTTCGGTTTTAAAATTATTGTTTTATTTAATGTTTCTTCAAATTTATTATCAGTATATTCGCCAATAATGTAATGAAAAGCAATTAAACGGGCAAATTTATATAATTTTTTTGTTGATACAAAATTATTGTATTTATGTAATCCATTCGTATCTGTGTATATAAAACAAATCTTAGGCATTTAATATAAAAGACATTAATCTTTTATATCAATGAATATTAATATCAATATTTCTATACTAAATATTTTATTTTTCCTGCCTGCGGCGCATTATTTATATATTCCACTAAATATAAGATTTTAATTTATTATATATAGTAGAATCATATTTGCAATTTTTAAATTTAATATTAGCTAATATTTTAGAGTATTTTATTACACAATTAGTATCAGTTCCGTTTTTATTAAATTCTTCATAGTTATTTAATATAAAATCCTTTCTATAATTATAAATTATATCAGATTCATTATCATTACGATATATATTAGGTTCCATTAATATAATATATTTACTTTCTTTAAATTTTTTTTTCAATATTATATTAAAAACATTACACGTTTATAATATATTCAAAATGTCTTAAAATATTTCTAACTTATTAATATTAATGGAACTAATTAATATTAATAAAATTAAATATAATATTGGTATTGATGCAGGCGACAATATTACTAATGTTTTATTTAATAAAGATGATTATTATCCCTGTAATAAAAATATAACATTTTCTATTCCCGAGATAGATGAAGAATATAACATTAAAATAATTATTGGAAATAATATATTAACAGAAGATAATATAGTATTAGATAATATTACTATAAAATCAGAAGATAATAATAGAAAAATATTTATAAATATCAAGATTGATTATTATTTATATGTAGATATAACAACTAAATTGAATACTATTTATAAAAATATAATTAATATCAATATTAATAGAGAAATCATTTATTTTAATAAAGATATTAATATAGATAATTATAAATATAAATTTAATTTATTACAAATTATTAAAATTATTAATAAAAAAATAAGATTAAATTGTATTTTGTTAGATGATGAGTCTAAAATAATATTACAAGAAAAATTTAATAATATTTATAATAAACTAGATTCATATAATAATCAAAAATTATTAGAAATTATTAATACACTAAAAAATAATTTTTTTATTAATTAAATTATATTTGCTAATGTATATGCCATATACTCTAATGGATGTTCATATTTAGAATCATCTATTGGGTAGGTAGTTACATCTGTTATATCACTTGGATTTTTATTATAAACTGACATCATTATCGAATCACCCATTTTATATACATAATTATCTAAATCTGGATTTGCTCTTAGATTATAATTTATTTCATTTCTATTCAAATACTTTTTAAAATTATTTGAATCTAAATATATTTTAATATCTTCTGGATACATCTTTTGATATATATGAATCTTCTCATGAATTAATGTATTAACTATATTAAAATTAAAAATGGATAATGCATCTTCTGATAATAATATTATATTTTTTCTTGTATGAGGAAAACCATTTTCGTAATTATTATTTGTTAATCCTATTATCCATGGTATATCTGCACATTTATTCCCATCAAATCCTGGTATTTTAAATTTTCTTAATTTATTATTAGCTTGATTAATATATTTAGACAATTTTTTCTTATCAGATTCACTTATATCCAAACAGCTGTTTTTAATTTTTTCTTTATACTCATCTATTGTATTGACACCTCTTACTAATAAATCTGATTTATTAAATGTTTTATAATAATTATCTTTATCCTCTAGTAAAAAATTTATTAATTCTGTTTTATTTAAAAAACGATAAGAATTGTTATTACTAAAATTTGAAAAGTCTTTATTATTTAATAATATTATTAAACATATTAATATTAATACTACTAATATGATAATTATCATTAATTATAATTATATAAAAAATTTTGTAATATAATTATATAATGAGTTCTATTAAAAAAAATAAGACTTCAAAACGTAGTTCAAAACGTAGTTTAAAATGTAAGACTTCAAAACGCAAGACTTCAAAACGTAGTTCAAAACGTCGTTATAAAACATCTAAAAATAATAAAATGTCTGGAGGTTCTAAACGCAATAAGAAAGGAAGCAAAAAATCAACTAAAAAACGCATTACTAAAAAAATGAAAGGTGGTGCTGTATTGTCCGAAAACGAAAGAATAGCAAATGGAATAATTGATACTATAGTTGTTAATACATCTAATTTAATATCAAAATGCCAAATGCATAAAGAAACATTTGGAGATTTATTTGAATCACAAAGTAAATGTGATTTATTTTTTGTTAATATGTTAGGTAAAGTTAGTTTAATTAAATTATTAATGGATAAATTACCTAAAGATGTTGCAAAAACTATTTCACCAAAAGATATTTCTACTATTGAGAGTATGATAAATGGTGTAGAAGTATCACAAGAGGTTGCTGCTAAATTTGGACCAGTATTAACTTTTATAATTGATAAATTATATTCCGTAGATAATCTTTTAAGATTAGCTAGTTCAGATGCAGAAATTAATAAAAAACTTACTGAAAACAAAGATTCATTAGAATTAGTTACAAAACATATTAAAAGTATATTGTTGGTTTATTTTGGAGTAACACCTGCATCTGTTAAATTTAAAAATTTAGCAAAAGAATTTGCTATATTAGTTAAATTCATAACTGCTGTTAATAATGATTCTAATAATATAAATACTAAGCTAAAAGAAAGCCTACAAAAAATTGGAATGATTAGATTAATTAATATTGTAATCAAAATTATAAATAACAATCAATCTGGAGGCGGTGAAGAAAACATAATCGTTGGGGCTCTATTCGGAATAGTTGGATTTATTCTATGTGTAGGATTTTTTTTTATATGTCTTCCCCATAGACATTATTCAAGAAGGGATTATTATATTGATGAATATGATGAAAGGAGATATGATTCAATGGATTATTATTAATTATAATTATATAAAAAATAAGACGTCTGGTATAATTAATATTACCTATTATTCCTACGGAATAAGTTTTGTTTAAAATTAAAAGAGATTTATTAAATCTCTTTTAATGTTTTTATAATAATATATTAATATATTAATATTTAAGCTTCGGTAACATCAGCCTTCTTTACTTTGGTAAGACGGTTCTTGTATTCCTTGGTGACTACGCGGTCGCCTTCCTTGCCCTTAATTGTGTATTCAACTGGTTTCTCGAGTTTCTCGCGACGACCGTTGTATGTATATACAGAGCGTTTGCTGCCACGGGTTGATTCGCGAATTGAGAATGTAATTTCAGCTGGTGATTTGCTTCCAGCAGCAGCCTCACGGAAGTATTTGGAGAGGGCTTTGTTGGCTGCTTGGTATGGGGTAAGACCAGTGTAGCGACCTTCGTATTTATCACTTCCTGGAAGCATGGCTTTGAATGAACGTTTGCCACCTTCGAGTTCTTCTGAAGCATCTTCTGTTTCAGCTGCCTTGGCTTTTGGTGCCTTTGGTGCCTTTGGTGCCTTTGGTGCCTTTGGTGCTTTAGGGGCCTTGGCTTTGGGTTCTTTAGCGGCAGCTTTACCTTTGGGTGCTTTAGCAGCAGCTTTACCTTTGGGTGCTTTAGCAGCAGCTTTACCTTTAGGAGCGGCTTTACCCTTAGGTGCTTTAGCTTTGCCTTTAGCTCCTCCTTCTTGAACAGCTGCTTCAACTACTGGAGCAGCAACTTCAACGACAGCAGGTGCAGCAACTTCAACTGGCGCAGCTTGTTCAGCAACAGCTGCTTTGGCTTTACCTTTGCCGCCTTTTTGGGCGACAACTGGAGCAGCAACAGGTTCAGCAACTGCGGCTGTGACTACAACTGGGGTTTCGGCGGCGGGAACGGGAGTGGCTTGTTGAGGGGCTTGTTTTTTATTTTGTGTTTTGACTGGCATATATATATTTTAAATATATATTATTTTTTTAAATCAAACTAACTCGAAAAAAACACATTTTTACACTTGTTTTAAATAGTTTTATACTAAAGATTAATATAATTCGTTTAATGCCCCCATTAGTTAGGAATATATTAATTTATAAATTAAAATATAATGACAGAAGAAATTAAGAAATATAAACTTTATTATTTACAAACAAAATATAATAATATTATAAATAAAATTAATAATTTAGAAGATCATTTTAATGTTTTATTAAATTATTACATTATAGATAATCAAATTGAATTTTCAAATAAGTTTTATGATATTATAAAAAAAATTAATAGTCTATATAATTCTTTAATAAATAATTATTTTGAAAATAATAACACTGATATTGATATATTATATAATAAATTTAAAAATGATAATTTAATTCCAATTATTGATAATTATTTAAAAGACTTTCCAAATACTATTTTTGAAGAAACTGAAAAAGAATTAAACAATCTTATTATTAAATATGGATATATTAATATTAAATCACTATTAGAATTATTATATGAACCTAATTATTTTAATAAGAATACTATGGAATTAATAAATGATATTAATGATATAGCTATTCCAATTTCATATAATATATTTACAACAGTTAATAACAATAGTAATGATTATTATTGGATAATTCCAAATAAAAATAATGAAAATACTAATGATTTATTAAATAAAAAAAGAGAACTATGGATAAAATTAAATAAACCAAATAGACATTTGAAAATTGAAATTATATTTAAAATAGATAAATATTCATGTAAATCAAAAACATCTCAATTAAATAGTCCATTGTTACATAAACTCAAAACTAATATATTTAATAAACTTGATTATAATGATACAAAAAGCTCTGAAAGTGAATTCATTAAAAATTTTATTAGACATGATTATTTAGGAAATATATATTGTATGACTGAAACTGAATATATTGATTATTTAAAAAAAATGTATAATAAATTTACAAAATTAAGTGAAACAACTTTTGTTAATATAATGAAAGAGTTTGTAAATAATGAAAATGTAAAAAA
>JACCDO011319299.1_pt1 | contig 10775 bp, 7 predicted proteins | sample 7446101 | NCBI WGS metagenome assembly JACCDO01 (sample SAMN15323440, study PRJNA562643) | freshwater metagenome | isolation source: river surface water | place: USA:Blue River Watershed | collected 2017-08-16
AAGCCCGACGTGCTCGGGCCAACCGGCACGACGACGACGAGCGGCAGCCCGTGCCGAACGACCGTGTTCTCCGGCACCTCCAACGCGGCGCCGTGCGTCGCTGGCGTGATCGCGCTGTGGAAGTCCGCGAACCCGAGCCTCACGCCAGAAGACGCAGCAATGCTGCTGCATCAGACCTCGCTCGATCTCGGCTTCGTTGCCGGCAAGGAGAACCGATTTGGCGCGGGACTCGTCGATGCCGAACGCGGCCTGCGCCGCGCGCTGTGCGTTCACCGCATCGATCATGATCCCGCGTATCGCGCGTCGCATCCGATCGGCAGCGGCCCTGTTCGCCTCGACCTCGATGGCGTGCCCAACTCGCTCGCGGTGTTCGCGGTCGCAGCGCAACGCATGGCGCAGCCGATCGGCTCGCTGCAACTCGGGATCGGGCCGATCGTCGACCTCGTCTCCTTTGGCGTCACCGACCCGAACGGCGACATGACGACACTCGCGCCGATCGGATCGTGGCTGCAAGGGCTCACGGTCGCCACGCAGGCCGTGCTGCTCGACCAAACGCACACGAACTCGTTGCTCGAAAGCAACGTCGTCGAGATCGTCTTCCCCTGAGTGCGCGAATCAGTAACCGCCGGTCTCGCGCAGCACTTCCTCGACGCTCGAGCTACCCGAGAAGATCGCCTGCAAGCCGCATTCGCGCAGCGTCGACATGCCGGACTCCACCGCCGCGCGCGCGAGTTGCGACGTGCTCGCGCCCGACAACATCAGTTCGCGCAACCGCTCATCGACGACGAGGATCTCGGTGATCGCCATACGGCCCTTGTAGCCCGTGAAGTTGCACGTCTCGCAACCGCGGCCCTGCGCGAACTTCTTGCCGCCGATCAGCGCGCGATCGATGCCGAGGCGACGCAGCACTTCGTCGGACGGTTCATACTCTTCCTTGCAGCCCTTGCACACGCGACGCACGAGGCGCTGCGCGAGGATGCCCTGCAACGTCGCAGTCAACAGGAACGGCTCGATGCCAATGTCGGCGAGTCGCGTGATCGCCGACGGCGCATCGTTGGTGTGCAACGTCGAGAACACCAAGTGGCCCGTGAGGCTTGCTTCGATCGCGGTCTGCGCCGTCTCGCGGTCGCGGATTTCGCCGACCAGGATGATGTCAGGGTCTTGGCGCAGGATCGTGCGGAGCACCTTGCTGTAGGTGACCTCGATCTCCTCGTTGACCGGGATCTGCACGATGCCTTCGAGGTCGTATTCGACTGGATCCTCGACGGTGATGATCTTGACGTCTTCGCCGTTGGCCTCGTTGAGCATGCCGTACAGCGTCGTCGTCTTGCCGGAGCCCGTCGGGCCCGTGACGAGCACGATGCCGTGCGGCAGTTCGAGGAACTTGCGCAGTTGCGCCTTCGCGTTCGGCAGCAAGCCGAGGTTGTCGAGATCCAGCGCGACCACCGAGCGATCGAGCACGCGCATGACGGTGGATTCGCCAAACATTGTCGGCAGCGTGGACACACGCAGATCGACGGCGCGACCGCCGACTGACAACTCGATGCGGCCATCCTGCGGCAAGCGCGTCTCGGCGATATCGAGGTCGGCCATCACCTTGATGCGCGCGATCAACGCTTCGGCCAAATGCGGCGGCGGAGCTTCGAGCTCGAATAGCGAGCCGTCGACGCGATAGCGGATTTTGAAGTCGCCTTCGAACGGTTCGAGGTGGATGTCGGACGCCTTGTCGCGGATCGCTTGGTAGAGGATGTAGTTGAGCAGCTTGACCACGGGCGCCGCAGCGGCCATCGCAGTCTTGTCCTCGAGGTCGATCTTGCCGCCCTGCTGCTGCAGCTCCTGCACGAGCTGCTTCATGCGCTGCTTCGCCGAGGCAGCATCTTCCTGGTAGTGCTTCTCGAGCCCTTGCGCGATCAGCGACTCATCCGCGATCACGCCCTTCACTTCGCAGCCGGTCGTGAACGACAGGTCCGCGAGCATCGACAAGTTGACGGGATCCGCGATCGCGACCGTCAACACCTTGCCGGCGAGAGCGATCGGCAACGCCGAGAACGCGCGCGCCGTCGCGTGATCGACCTTGGCGATCGCCTCTGGTTGCGGGGACTGCTTCGACAAGTCGAGGAACGTGAGCCCCGCTTGCTCCGCGAGCGCCTTCGCAAGGTCGCCCTTTTGGATGTGCCCCAGCTCGAGCAGGATCTCGCCGATACGGCCGCCCTTGTCGCGCTGCTGCATGAGCGCTTCCTGGACCATGCCCTCATGGATCGCGCCATGGTCCTTGAGGATCTGCCCGAGCAATCGACGCGCAGCCATGCTCAGACCGCCCCGCCGCCGAGCCGCGTCGCCATGTCCTTCCGATCGAACGCGTGCTCGATCGCGCATTCCTTCGTGATGCGACCTTCTTGGTAGAGCTCACGCAGGTGCACGTCCATGAGCACCATGCCTTGGCGGCGACTCGTCTCCATCACGCTTGGGATCTTGAACGTCTCCGCCTTGCGGATGTGGTTCTCGATCGCCGGGTTCGTCAGCAGGATCTCGAAACCTGCGACGCGACCGCCGCCAGCTGCTGGCATCAGGATCTGCGACACGACTGCCTTCAGCGACAAGGACAGCTGCGAACGGATCTGCTCCTGCTGCTCCTTCGGATACTGATCGATCACGCGATCGACCGTGCGCGCGGCGCCCGTCGTGTGCAACGTACCGAACACGAGGTGGCCCGTCTCCGCGGCGGTGATCGCTGCAGACGTGGTCTCGAGGTCGCGCATTTCTCCGAGCAGGATCACATCCGGGTCCTGGCGCAGCGCGCGGCGCATCGCTTCGGCAAAGGTCGGCACGTCGGTGCCTACTTCGCGTTGCGTGACCTGAGACTGGCGATGCGTGTGGTAGTACTCGATCGGGTCTTCGATCGTGATGATGTGCGCTTGCCGATTGCGATTGATCCAATCGATCATCGTCGCGAGCGTCGTCGTCTTGCCGGATCCCGTCGGCCCCGTGACGAGCACGAGGCCGCGGTGCAGCTTGAGCAGGTCCTGCACGTGCTCGGGCAAGCCGATCTGGTCGAACGACAGCAGCTTCTGCGGGATCTGGCGCATCACGAGTCCGCGCATTCCCTTCTGGGTCAGAACGCTGACGCGGTAGCGACACTTGTCGCCGTGCGCGACGCCGAAGTCCGTCGTGCCCACCTTCTGCAGTTCGTCCCAGTTGCGCGGCGGACAGATCTGCTTGCTGAGGCTCTCGGTGTCGGCGGCCGTGAGCGGCGCATCGCCGAACTCAACGAGGCCGCCGCCCAGTCGCAGCACGGGCTTGCGACCGACGGAGAGGTGCATGTCGGCGGCGCCTTTCTGGAAGGCGATGTCCATCAGCGCGTGGATGTCCATGGTGTCTGTGCTCCGTAGCTCTTCTTGGTTCGGTTCGCTGGCCTATCAGCCGCTCACTGCGCCGCCGTCACGCGCAGCAGTTCTTGCACGCTCGTCTTGCCGGCCAGCACCTTCTTGGCGCCATCCTGCAGAAGGGTCGACATGCCGCCGGATTGCAGCGCGTGCTCGCGCAGTCGCACGGTCGGCTCGCCGTGGAAGATGCGTTCTCGCAGCGATTCATCGAGCTGCATCATCTCGAAGATGCCAAGACGCCCGCGGTAGCCGCTGTGATCGCACGCGGCGCAACCCACGGCGCGCATCGGCTTGGCTCCGCTCGATAGATGGCTGCGCTCAAGTCCGAGGCTCTTCAACTCGACGTCGTCGAGTTCGGTCGGCACGGCGCAGTGCGGGCAAAGCACGCGCACGAGGCGCTGCGCAAGCACGGCCTGGACTGCGGCAGCGACGAGGAACGGCTTCACGCCCATGTCGCACAGGCGCGTGATCGCCGACGGCGCGTCATTCGTGTGCAACGTCGAGAACACGAGGTGACCCGTGAGCGCGGCTTGCACCGCGATCTCTGCCGTTTCGCGGTCGCGGATTTCGCCGACCAGGATGATGTTGGGCGCTTGGCGCAACATCGCACGCAGGATGCGAGCGAAGGACAGGCCGATGCGCGAACGCACCTGGCACTGGTTGATGCCGCGGATGTTGAACTCGACCGGATCCTCAGCCGTGATGATCTTCACGTCGGGTCGATTCAACTGCTGAAGCGCCGCGTAGAGCGTCGTGGTCTTGCCAGAGCCCGTGGGCCCGGTCACAAGCACGATTCCGTTCGGCCGCGCGATGCAGCGCTCAAATCGCTCGCGATCGGGGCCGCCGAAGCCGAGCGCATCGAGGCTCAACAGGCCCTTCTCCTTGTCGAGCAAGCGCATGACGATCGTCTCGCCATGGTTGCCCGGCAACACCGACGTACGAACGTCGATGCCGCGGCCTGCCGACTGGATCGCGATGCGGCCGTCTTGCGGCTTGCGCTTCTCGGCGATGTCGAGGCCCGCGAGGATCTTGAGTCGCGACGTCAACGGCGCGAGCAAGCCCGCGTCGAGCGACGAGATCTCCTTGAGCACGCCGTCGATGCGATAGCGGATGCGCAAGCGGCTCTGGAACGGCTCGATGTGCACGTCGCTCGCGCGCTGCGCGAGCGCTTCGTCGAGCGTCTTCTGCACGAGGCGAATGATCGGCGCGTCCTCGGGCTCCTTCTCGCTTGCGACTGCTTTGCCACCCGGCGTCGCAACAGCGCTGCCACCGCCACCAGTTGCCTTGCGAATGTGGTCCTTCAACGCTCCAGGCGGCATCAGCGCGCACTGCACCGTGCAGCCCGCAAGGAACGCGAGGTTGTCGGCGACGAACGTCTTGACCGGGTCATCGATCGCGAGCCACAGCACGCCGTCCTTGAACAGCACGGGGAGCGCCTCGTTCGCGAGGATCTGCTCCTTCGGCACGCGCTTCATCGCTTCCGCCTGCGGCACGAACTTCGTCGGATCGACGAACTTGAGGCCGTGGGCTTTCGCGAGAGCTCGCCAGACCGCGTTCTCGTCAGCCAAGCCGAGCGCCACGAGCGCGCGCTCGAGCGGCTGCCCGCGCGACGCCGCGGTGCCTTCCGCGCGCGCGAGTTTGTCGGCGTCGAGGACCCCTGCTTCGAGCAGGGCTTTCTTGAAGTTCGTGATGGCGCTCAACGGCGCCACCTTAGCGGACGACCGCCGCGCGTCGAGCGCGGCAACGCAAGCTCAGCGAACGAATCCGTTGAACAGGATCTTCTTGTTCGGCACGGCAGGGTGATTGAGTTCCACCACGAGGTCGCCGCGCAGCAGGCCCGCAGGCGCCGTGTCGAGGATCTCCAACTCGACGATCAGCTTCTTGCCGTCCTTGACCTTGCGGGTCGTGACGAACTTGCTGTCCATCGTCAGGTTCTCGACCTTGATCGAGGTCGCATCGATGTCCGTGTTGTCGTTCGGCTCGAAGAACACCTTCTCGATGCGCTTGGTGCCCTGCTTGATGCGACCGAGCGTGAGGAAGGTGCCGGGCTTGAGTTCGAGCGGGCCAAGGATCGCCGCCGACACGCGGACCGAGATCTGAGTCTGGCCTGGGACATTGGTATAGAACTTCAGCAGGCCACCGCCGAGCGCCTCGGCGCTGCTGGGCTGGTAGGTGCCGTAGATCTTCCAGGTCGCGACGCCGTCATCGTTCTTCGACTTCTCGTAGCGGAGCGTGAAGTCCTTGATCGACTCGTCGTGGCCAACGATGTCGAAGTCGGGTTGAACCGGGGATTGGACCGTGATCTCGAAGTCGCGCTTCTCGTTCCAGACCATCTGGTTGAGGTTGATCTCCTGCGGCGTCGTCACGAACACCTGCGCGCCCGTCGCCGACCACTTGAGCTTGATCATCGGCAGCAGCGGGTCCGTCGTGTGGACATCGAGAGTCGCCTGCCGCGGACCGGGGACGCCGCCGAGTTCCATCTGCACTTCAATCTCGCCCGTAGCCTTCGCCGGCACCTTGATGATCTGGACGATCTCCTCGCGCTCGCGACCGTTCTCCATCAGCACGCGGCGGATGACGGGGTTGGGCTTCTTGCTGTAGCGGTAGATGTCCGAGCCGATCGTGATCGTGGCGCTGCTGCACTGGCAACTGCCTTGCAGGCTGCGCCACTCGATCTCGGCGTCATTGGGGTTGGTGAACGGGAAGCGGCCCACCACCGTGTCTTGGCTGTAGTGCTGGCCGTAGTCCTGCTCCGTCGACGTGAACCACGAGTTCGGCGAGGTGCCCTGGACGTTGACTCGCTTCACCGAGCCCGGCGACACCGACATCGTGGTGTCCTTCTTCGCTTCGACTGCGGGCGCGCCTTCGGGGGCAACCGGAGTCTGGGCCATCGCGGGACGGACGCAGGGGACGCAAGCGGCGACAGCGACGGCGAGCAGGGTGCGGAGGTGAACCATGGCGCTAGGGAGACGAAATCAGCGGAACGCAGCGGCCTCGATGGGAGGACAGGGACGGCATGCCGGAAATGGCGCGCTGTCGACGCTGCGAGCGGAGCAGTATAGCTGTGGCCGCGAGAAAACTCCCAAGCATGGCCAATAGCGTCCCGGTTCGTGTCCTGTCCCTCGCGATGCTCGCGTCGCTGTCTGGCTGTTGCTCGATGGCACGGCTGTTCTGCGGCCCCGACAAGAGCGAATGGGTGCCGATCGCCTACGACACGCCGCGAGCCACGGTGGCGACCTTCTTGGAGGCGATCCGTCGCGACGAGCCGGGCGTGGTCTACGGCTGCCTGTCCGACGCCTTCCGCAAGGAGCATGACCTCGATGGCATCGTGGTCACCGCAGCGTGGGACAAGCTGCGCGAGGACACCCCTGGCCTACACCTGCTCGGCTACGCCAAAGCGCCCGCGGAGCCGACGCGCGCGGCAGGCAACTCGGTGTCATTCGAGATCGAAGCCGAAGGCGTGCTCGTTCGCCTCGACCTCGTGCGCGAGAGCTTCTGGGAGCTGCGCTACCTCGGCACGGATGGCAAGCCGCGCGAGACCTCCACGCGACTCAGTCCATCCCAGGCCGACGCCCTGCTGCGCGCCAGCGAGGCGGAGCCCGACCCGATCGACGATTTGCCGCAGAGCAACGTCAGCATCGAGCCGCGCGTGACCGTGCACCCAGGCACCTCCGCGCTGCGGCCAGCCTCGATCGAACGGCTCGGCGTTGGCCGCGAGTGGAAGATCCAAGCGATCGCCGTCCGGCAGCCCTGATCGCTTCGCTGCGATCGGACGGACGCCGCGATCAGAGCGCGCCGAATCGATATGTGACGGCTTTGGCCTTCGGCGTTCGCACCGCGCATGCCGCGATGAACTCCGGCGAAGGCGACACGTCGAGCAGCGACCACTTCGAAATGTCCTCGCCGTCGCGCAGTTCCAAGAACTGCGGCTTCTCGCCGAGATCGACGTCGAACACATCGAGCGCGGCGAGCCCGAGCCCCAGAGCCTTCACGTAGGCCTCCTTGCGAGTCCAGCAGCGATAGAAGGCCTGAAGCCGATCCGCCTCGGGCAACTTCTGCAGTGCGACATACTCCGCGGTCGCGAACTGCCGCTTGCCGATGTCGAGCAAGCGCTCGAGCCGCCGCGTCTTCTCGCAGTCGATGCCAACCGGCTGCTTCGCTACCGCGATCATCGCCAGGTGCGCAGAGTGCGAGAGGTTGAACTGCGGGCCTTCGCCGCGCAGCACCGGCTTGCCGCGCGTGCCGTAGTCAAATTCGAGCGAAGCGGGGTCCTTGCTCAGATAGCAGCCGAGCACGATGCGGAGTGCGCCGTGCGCGATCGTGTAGCGCCGACGATGGTCAAGGATCCGGTAGCGATCCGCTCGGACCAACTCATCCTTCGACAACCACTCCGCGTATCGCTCCCCATCCCCGGCCAGCGGCACGGCGTAGACATGCACTTCATGGTCCGACAGGGCCATGTGGCCCGGAGTGAACTCGCGAAAGGAGTCGAGGATGCTGGAGTCGTCCATGCGGGGCGATTCGATCGGAGTCGAGTGTCCTACACGCTTCCCGATCGAGCCGAAAGGGGCGACTCCACAGCGAATCGCAGATGGCACTCAGTCCTCGATGCGCAATCCGAACGGCGGCAACGGGAGCCCATGCTCGTTCCACAGGTTGGCCATCGCATCGGCGGCGGCTGCGTAACGCACCGACACCGGCTTTGCCGTGAGAGCGCACGACAGCCAAATGCCCGCGCCGTCGATGCGCGCGGTCGCCGCATGGAAGACGCCGTCGTCGCCTGCGAGTTCGAAGTGCCTCGGACCCTCCTTCGTCGTGCGCCACGAGGTCGCATGATCGAAGGTCAGCGCGACCTCTGCGCCCGCAACCTTCGCCTTGTTCGCGCGCGGCGGCAGCGAGGCGCCGCTGACTTCGCCGTACTGGATGCGTCGCGCTTCCGCTGCAAGCCGCTCGCCGACGAGCCGCTTCTGCGTCGGATGGATGTCCTTCGGATCGCCGATGTCGGTGGTGACCGCCATTCCGACCTTCGGCAACGCAAGAGCTGCTTCCTGCGCGATGCGTAGCGCAAACGTCTGCCCGCGATCGTCGCGGTAGCCAAACGGCGCGATCTGCACAAACACGAACGCGAACTCCTTGCCGAACGCAGCGCGCCAATCGCGGATCATCGAGGGGAACAGCTTGGCGTATTGCTGCGCGCGATCGCGGTTCGACTCTCCTTGGTACCAAATGGCACCCGCAAACGGGAACGGCACGAGCGGCGCGATCATTCCGTTCCACAACACCGTGGGCACGTTGGGATTCTGCTGCCCGGCATCTGGCAAGCGAGGCAGCTCGCGCAGCGACGGCCCCTTTTGGAAGGACCAACCTTCCGCAAGCGACACCGAGCCGAGTCCGCCGTCGACCGCTTGGATCCGACATGCTTCCGCCGACCCACCGATACCGCCTTCGCCAGAGGCGTCGACCACGGCCACCACGATGCGCGCCGTGCCCGCCTTGACCATCGCGCCGGGAACGCGCAGATGGCGCGGATCTGCCCACCGCCCCATCTCGTACGTGCCGCCGATGCGTTGGCCGTTCCACAGCACGAGGTCCATGTCGTCGATCGGACCAAGGTGCACAGCGAGGTCCTTGCCCACCCAGTCCGGCGAGACCTCGACCGTGCAAGAGTAGACGCCGACTCCGTCATGCGCAGCGAGGCCGTGCTTTGACCACACGTGCGGCAGCGTCACCGTTGCGCCGCCGCCAGCCACTGGATCCACGACCGCGGCTCGCTCCACCGCGCCGAAGAACTGCTCGCGCAGCGCGGAAGGCGCCGTTGCGTCCGTCGACTGCTCGCGCACACGTTCGAGCGCTGGCCCAAACTCGGGGAAGTCGATCAGCCCTTCGGGCCTCGTCCACGCTTCGCACACGGTCCCGCCCCAACTGCTCGAGACGATGCCGATTGGGCCTTGGCCGCGCAGCGCGAGATCGCGCGCGAAGAAGAACGCTGTAGCGCTGAATGCAGCGGCGCTCTCCGGCGTCGAGACCGACCACTCGCCGACCACATCCGATTCCTCGCGAACGCTCACGCGTCGACGCACCGTGAACAAGCGCAACTGCGGAATCGCCGCGGTCGCGCATTCGCGCTCCCAATCGTCGCAACCACGCGGCCCCGTCGGGCTCGGGCCAACGCTCATCTCCATGTTGGACTGACCCGACGCGAGCCACACATCGCCGACGAGAACGTCGTCAACTGCAATCGACTTGCCACCGCTCGTCACTTCGAAGCGGAATGGGCCATGTCCCTCGGGCGCAGGCAACGGCAACTCAAACGCGCCATCGGGTCCCGCGATCGCGCGCACCGACTCCTTGAGCCACGCAGCGGACAAGGTCGCCTCGTCGCCGGCGCGCGCCCGCCCCTTTACGCGCACCGTCTCGCCACGCGGCAACACCATGTGGTTGGAGAACAGCGCATGGAGCGACAACGCACCGTCCTGCGCGAAGCAGAACGAAGCGCAGCCGAGAACGACGAGAGCACGAAGCGCGATGTGCATGGAGTGCGACCTAGCTAGCGAACGGAGAGGATCGATGCGACGACGCAAGAGTGCGCCGACGGAGAGCAAGATGCGCATTACGGCAGCGCCGCGATGCCGATGCGCCCCTCGGAGCCCACGGCAACGAGAAGCGTTCCTTGGATGGCAATCGCGTGGAATCCGATGGGGCTCGCGATCGAGAAGGAGCGGCCCTCATCGCGCGAAACGGAAGTGCCGCTCGGCCCCACGGCGACGCAGAGCGCGCCATCCGCCGACGTCGCAACCGCGCTGCGATACGCGAGCGAGCCCGCGCTTGCATGCCACGTTGCGCCATCGTCATCCGACCAGCACGCGGAGCCTTCGCCCCGCGGCTCGTCGCGGTAGTCGCCGCCGACCACGACGAATCCATGCTCGCCAACGGGCGCGATCGAGAACGAGCCTTGCGATGCGACGCCCTGCAGCATCGGCAACGAACGACTCGCAAACCCGCGGCCCTGCGAGGATGACGACAACAGCCGACTCTTCGTACCGCCCGTGACGACCCAGAGATCGTCTCCGCGCGCGCGAACGCAGCTGCAGCTCGCAGCGAACATCGCCTCGCCCTCGTGCGGCTTCGGCAGGAACGCATCCGGGATCGCTTGCCACGAGACTCCGCCATCGCGCGTCTCCATCCACGGCAACGAGCCTTCGATAGGGTCAGCGATCAGGTAGCCACGTTCGTCATCCGCGAACGCGATCGCATCGAAGAACGCGGCCTCGCGCGCATCCTCATGCGCAAGGAGCCACGACGAGCCGCCATTGTCCGTTCGGTAGACCCGCGCGGGCGTCCCAGCAGACGCGATCACGGCGCGATTCGCGTCGAACGCAACCAAGCTGCGGA
>JACCDO012350514.1_pt1 | contig 10775 bp, 11 predicted proteins | sample 7446101 | NCBI WGS metagenome assembly JACCDO01 (sample SAMN15323440, study PRJNA562643) | freshwater metagenome | isolation source: river surface water | place: USA:Blue River Watershed | collected 2017-08-16
GCTTACGCCTGCCCTAAGCAAGTCGCATCGCCGTTTAGCGTTTGAGCGTTCCTTTGGCCCTATGCGTCAGGCGCTGCAAGACTTAGCAGCTAAGCCTGAAAAAATTCAAAAGCTGCGGCAGGTGATGGACGAGCTGATAGAACCTTACTGCATCGGTAATCAATGCCATCAAAGTTATTTGATGTCCCGCAGCCGTGTGATCAAGTAACGCGTAAAAATTAATTTATACGATCGAGAGGTCAACTATGCAGCATGAGCCTACGCATAGCACAGAGCATCACGATACTAAGGAAGGTAATGATTCACTGACTACGTCATCACAAGCATCGAATCAGATTGAAAATCCAGAGAAGGAATTACTCGAGCGCTTTCGCGAATCGCGTCAGAACATACTGATTCAGGCGTATTTTTATGGCGGGATTACAGTAGTCGCATTATGTGCCGCGATTTTCTTGATGATGTATCTCGCCTGAGTTGAAAGCGAGGAGTGCAGACGCCAGGGCTAGGTCAAACTTATTTCGGTGCGTACTCTGGACAAACGCTGTCTAGCACAGCGTCGTTGATTTTCCCTGCTTCTATCTTTACCCAATCGCCTATCGTTTTAAATTCTCGCACTACAGCACCTTTGCCATCGATTTCGGCATAGCTAGTCATAGAGTGAGTTCGCATCCGTTCAGCTCGGCAATCATATTCATCAATTGCGATCACAGAGGCAACCCCATCATCGGTTCGATGTCGCATATTTAGTAGCACCTTAACTGTCATGCGATCGCGTTTGGTAGCGATCGATTCTGAATCGACATACACCACAAACGGATCAGGGGCGCTGCTGTTGGGTTCAACCAGCAACCACTCTGCATACGTATCTGCTACCGGTAGTAGACAAAAGAGGATTGTCGCAAAACACAGCGATACAAATTCTCTGCTGTGCATAATGAATGGCAAATGGCGTGACGATTGCATGGCATCACCTCGAATTTCATAACGAAAGCTTACGCGATTTTTTCTTGCAAATGGTGTAATACGCTGGCGCTTCTTGTCGCAGTTAGCGTGGACTGAACAGGTTTAGTCGGTACATTCGACGTGGCTGGTACATATCCAGAATCCGCATTCAGTCACGACATGCTTAGCCTGCTTATTTCGCGCTACGCAGTAGCTTTTGACTTGCTCCCATCCAGTGCCAGAAAAATTAAAGGTACTGTAGGTGTAAGACACGCTGTTTGGATTTGAGCCTGTCTTTAAACTTGAGCAAGCCGTCATGGTCGCCACCATAGCCATACCGAATAAGCTAACCAATCTTCGCTTTTGCGCGAGCGAATTTTGAATGATCATAGTTCGTTATGGCGGGCAAAGGTTTGCTAGTGACGGTCTAGTTTGCACTGTATACAAATAAGCCTGAGGGTAAGGGCGCCTACATCAGAGAAGCATAGTTCCCATAGCGCTGATTGTGTCTTTGCGCGATCACATCCAAGACGATTTCACTCAGCGATAAATTATCTGGGCTATCGCTCATGCACTGCTCTACGGCATTTCTAAAATCTTGCATGAATTGGAATTTATCTTTCGTTTTTAAATACATCTCGTAGATAGAATATTCAGAGGGCTCATCTAGGCCGTGAAAATTTAAGCCTTCGGCGTAAATGGTCTGAAGTATCAGTTCGATCAGTTCAAGTTTGGACTCATCCATGAAGCGGAAATGCACCAAGCCTTCAATCAGTAATTTCAGGCGATTAAAGTCGTGTTCCGTCTCAGTCCATTGTTGGGTGCTTTTACCCATAGTCCTCCTCCATTTGAGGAGTTAATTAATAGCTACGTGTTTTTCGACAAAACAGCGCTTGAGACACAGACCATAGTCGAGTTCTGTTGGAAAAGACAGTAATTCATACTTTGAGACTAAAAAATGACTTGTGAGTCCCATCAAGAAATATGTTGGACTGCACAAAAATATCTTGACTTGTGATTACGCGCCTCTAAAATGACCGCTGTTGCGTCGCACCATGTTTTGCAACACAGTCGCACTACCTACTATCTAATATCAAATAAGTAAGCAAGGAGAATTGCCGTGAATCCTGCAGTCAATCAGCTTTCCCAAGCAACCAAGACATCCATGGAAGTTCAACTTCACGCTATGACAGAGCTGGCTGAAAAAGCCCTTCAAGGCGTCTCTGAGCTTGTCGAACTCAACATGGCTACAGCCAAAGCTTCGTTCGAAGAGACATCAGCTGTTGTTCAGCAAATGCTCAGTGCAGCCGATGCGCAAGAAGCGTTTCATCTGGTGCAAGCACAAGCCCAGCCTAGTGCAGAAAAGGCAGCATCGTATGGCCGTCACTTGGCTTCGATCGCTACCCGTACTCAAGGCGAAATCACTAAAACGACACAAGAGCGCGTGTCTGACACGACGCGTCATGTGAATGGTCTGATTGAAGAGTTGACCAAAACAGCACCTGCTGGCACAGAGCCGTTTGTGAGTGCCTGGAAAGCAGGTTTTGCAAGCTACAACTCAGCGTATGAGCAGTTTGTAAAAGTCAGCCAGAGTACGTTTGATAATTTTCAAGAGCAGATGCACTCAGCTGGCAATCAGTTTGCAAGCAGCGCAACGAAGGCTACCAAGTCGAAGAAATCCGCTGCCTGATACGCTCAGTGCTAGCTAAAAAGAGCTGCTTCGGCAGCTCTTTTTTTATGCTTTTTTATATGGCAATGCACTAGGTCAATTATGTTTTGAAAATTAAAACAAACGCATAGCTTCACCGTGCGGTATGCACCCGTGAGCATGTCGCTAGTGAATATATTGGCTCGCTATATTTTCAACCCATCTGGGATCAGCTAGTGGCAACCCAATCTGACATGCAGAGCTAATGAATTAATTTTCAATCACAGCAAGTGGGGAGGATTAATCATTATGTATAGTCAGTTTTAATTTCAGTAAGCAAATGGTCGGCTTACTACGTTAGTTGCAGGACAGCCGATCATATAAAACCTATCGTTGCCATCAGTTGCATACGATCCTAACGCCTCGCTGGTAAACAGCAGATTCTTTTTTTGCTGTAAGTTCGCTCAAGCAAATCACTGATTCCATAATTCCAAAATATCGATCACCACTTTGGTGTAGCAGTTTTCAGAAAAATTTAGATTCCTCTTCCTTTTCTTCTTTTGTTTCTTCCCTCGCCTTTCAGTTCGGAGAAACGTGTTTGCTCGTGCGGTCTTGCTAGCAGGGGAGGTAGACGTAATTCAAAAATTCCACTGAGGAAATGAATATTGATAAAGTATTAACATTTCATTATTTCTGTTATATTCTAATTAACGCTATATCTGTATGAATAAAGTTATTAATCAAATTCGTAGCTATACGTTATAGAAACTAAAATAAAGTGGTCAAGATGAGAAAAAACTCTATTTTCGAAAAAAATGAACTGATCACGCTTTATACATTTTTTTGGTTTAGCGGTATTGCAGCTGTGGTCTACCTTGCCACTATTCCTTTAACTGCCGAAACGCAGATCTTTATCTCTGGAAGCTTGTTACTTCCACTTTTTATCTGCTATCAATTTTCTCGCCATATTAAACAGTTAGAGGGTAGTAGTATGCTGCGGCTAGTAATTTTTCTACTGGCTGCATTACTGGCATTTCGCTATTTATACTGGCGCGGAACACAAACATTACCTTTCAAGTATGGTGTGATCGCTAGTATGGTTGGCTGTCTGCTTTTTTTAGTGGAATGCTTCTATTTTCTGAACTCCATGTTGGGGTATTTCATCAGCATTAAGCCAAAAATCAGGCAGTCAATCGCATTGCCTACTGATCCGGCACTGCTGCCTCACATTGATGTGTACATTCCTACCTTTGATGAAAGTCCCGATCTGGTCGGGCCGACGCTGATTGCAGCGACTCAAATGCGCTACCCGCAAGACAAGCTCCATGTTTATCTATTGGATGATGGTGGAACTTCTCAAAAGCTAAACAATCCCAATCGTGACAAAGCCGCCGCCGCGCTGGATCGCGCCAACAAACTTAAGAGAATTGCCAATCAGTTTGGCGCGACGTACTTAACTCGCGAGCTGAATGAGCATGCCAAGGCTGGTAATCTCAACAATGCCTTGCGATACACCAGTGGCGAATTGCTAGTTGTACTCGATTGCGATCATGTGCCTGCTGAGGACTTTGTTGAACAGACTGTCGGCTTCTTTCTGGCAGACCCTAAATTATTTTTGCTGCAGACCCCACATAATTTTGTGAATGCTGATCCGGTCGAACGCAATCTCTCTACCTATGCAACATCCCCAGGTGAGAATGAGCTGTTTTACGGCGTCATGCAGCCGGGTATGGACGCTTGGGGCTCGACCTTCTTCTGCGGCTCGGCGGCAGTCCTACGTCGCAGTGTGATTGATGAAATCGGAGGCATTGCCGGAGAGACCATTACCGAAGACGCCGAGACCACGCTAAATGCACTCGAGTTGGGTTACACCACGGCTTACTTTAACAAGCCAATGGTATCGGGTCTGCAACCCGAAACATTTTCTGGATTTCTGTCGCAACGGGTGCGCTGGAGTCAGGGCATGCTACAGATTTTTCTTTTGAAAAAACCATGGGCTATGCGTGGACTGACGTTAGCTCAACGCCTTCTCTTTACGAATTTTTCCTTGTTTTGGGGGTTCTCCGTCGCGCGGATGTTGTTGCTACTTGCGCCGCCACTGTATCTGATCTTTTTCATTCAATTGCTGGATGCTTCTGCCACTGATGTATTGATTTTTGGTGCGCCAAATTTGTTCGGAGCCATGATCATTTCGCAATATTTGTTTGGGCGAGTTCGTTGGCCATTTGTTTCGCAAATCTATGAAGTGATTCAATCTTTTTATGTTACCCGCGGTATTTTTCAGGTGGTGCTGAATCCACGCAAGCCAACATTTCAGGTAACGCCGAAAGGTGAGGTGCTACACGACGATTTCATTTCTGAATTTGCTAAGCCTTTTTATGTCATTTTGTTTTTAAACGTCGCCTCAATCAGTGCCGGAATTTACCGCTTGCTGACGGATGCATCTAATCATAGTGCCATGTATCTGGTTGGTTTTTGGGCAGCATTTGATCTTTTTTTATTGTTGTGTGCGCTAGGCATAACTTTCGAAAAAAGACAGCGTCGCTCTGAGCCACGCTCGTTACATAAAGAGCCAGTGATTTTGCATATCGGATCGGATATCGCGCTGACTGGCAGCACGTTTGATGCGTCGGCATCGGGTGTGAAGATAGCGATTAATTATCCCACTGTTCATCGTACTTCTCTCAAGCCAAACACAGCTGTAGTGCTGGAATTTCCGGAGCGACGTATGCGACTGCCTTCCGAAATACAGTCATTTGTTATGGATGATGAGCAGCGTTCTTCAATCGGGATTGCCTATAAATTGCAAAGCGTCGTTGAAGAACGAACCGCGATTGCTATCGCCTTTGGCTCTAGCGAGCAATTAATTAAAAATAAAAATCAGCACCACAATCACCGCAGCGTACTTGGATCATTTCTCTTTTTGTTCAGGTTAGCAGTGATGCATGGTTTTAAGCATCTGGCTTTTTTGGCAGTGGGCAAGCTTCGCGGGTTTTTTTACAGCCCGAAAAAAATTGAGCAGCGTTGATAATTTATTTTAATAAAACCACATGAGTAGGCGATCGATCATATGAAGACCAATCCTAATAAACACATTGCAGTCGCGACGATGGCACTACTGCCACTACTCTCAATGCTAGCAAGCCTTCCATCTAAGGCAGAAACAAACAATAATCTGGTCATTGCAGGTGTGCAGACTTCATCGAAAAGCACGTATGCCTTTAGCATGGCCATCGTCCCATTCGACGATGCCCGGCTCGGACAAGGCTGGTACAAAAAGGCTGGACTGAGCTGGTTGACTTATCGTTACGATGGCACTCTCAACGGTACCACTCGTGAGGTCAGCGCGAAGGCACCAGGCATAGAGGCGGGCATCGGCCATATGTGGAGTAATGAGAGTTCACGACTCGATTTATCGGCGACTGTCGGCTACCGTCATATCGACATTACGCCGTTCATTCCATCCGGTGACCGAGCCGGAAATGTGTTTACACTCAATCCGCAGATTCAAGCAAGCCGTCAATTGAGTTCAAGCATCGATGCCGATTTACTGTCCAACTACGCCATCGGCTGGGGATCCTCTTATACCCGAGCGCGGCTGGGTTGGAAGCCCGTTGAGGGATGGCGCACTGGGGTTGAGGGTATTTGGCAGGATGGCAAAAATTATCGTATTACACAACAGGGTCTGTTCTTAAGTAGGACGCTTGCTTCAGGCATGACACTGGAAATAAATGCGGGTCAGGCCAAGCCACAAAACGACTCTGCTTCCGCTTATATAGGATTAACCTTCGTAAGCACTTATTAAAAATTACACTGCCGGCTCCACGCGGGAATTAATTGTCCTGTTTTACTAAAGGTAAAACGCTGCTCAATCCAGCCTTGTCCAAACATGCTCAGGATCTGGTCGTAGTAGATCGGGTTCTCGCCTATGAGTTGCCCATTCATTTTTTCAGTCAAGTGGCGAGCTTGCTGTGCCAACAATTTGTGCTCGTTAAGTGAATGCAGGTATGGCAGCAGTGCTCCAGAAAAACCGCGTGGTGCAATGCCCTTAGTGGTACCAGTAAGTGGATTGACTGTCTCCATCAGGGTGCCATTATTTTTGAGTAAATGCTTCCGCATACCTGACAAATATCGTAATAGTTGTGGCTTGATGGTATCGGCATCATCTAGCATCCCAGCCCACAAATACGTACGTATTGCATCGTAGCTTCCGATTGGTTCATTCTCAGGAAAAGCAGCCCATCCCCGTCCGCGCTGATAGCTGACCCAGTCAGGTGCAAATCCGCGCGATGCAGTATCTCGTATCATTTGTAGGGTGGTCGCCGTCATCGCATTCCAAGGGCCATTCGGATCAGCCACTACAAATGCGCGTAATAGTTGTATCGGTAGATAGCTTGGATTAAACCGCCACTTGCCATTCACTTCGGCGAATCCTTGTGGTGCAGGCAGAAGCATCGTGCCTCCATCCGGCAGCAACACGACTTCTTTAGTTTTGATCTGCTCCAGTAGTGTCATACCCAAACGGGTGTATCGCGCTTCGCGCCATAAGGAACCCGCCTGCAACAGCGTATAGGCGAGCCATGTATCGGTATCAGAGGCTGCGTTATGGTCCAGGATTTCCCACTTACCGTTTGTCTGTCTGCCCCAGTGCCAAGCAGGCAAATTATGCGCAAAATTGCCTTTCGATAGATTGGCCTCGATCCAATTCAACACCACATCAAAACGCTGGCGATCATTGTTTACCAGTGCAAAAAATAAGGTGTAGGCCTCACTTTCAGAGGTCGTGAAATCGCGCTCACCCGTTTGATCTAATACACGGCCATCGGCTTGCACAAAGCGTTTTTGATATCCCTGCCATAAGGGCCACGGCGGTAAATTAGTACCATCCTTGCAGGTGGCAGAAGCTCCATGCGCATTCGCGCTAAAAACCAATGCAAGCGCGAGGCAGAGTGGCTTGTAATGTTTTCCAAACATGAGGTTATCCCTGAATCACGAATCGCTTAATAGATACGTTGAAGCAGGATGTTTTATGAAACGCGTTCAGCGTTTAACAACGTCATCAGTTCGCCCGAGTCGGCCAAGGCTTTCAAATCCTGAAAGCCGCCGATCAGCATGCCATCGACAAAAATCATAGGAAACGTCGGCCAACCGCTCCACATTTTTAGCGCATTACGGCGGCGCCATTGCGAGAAATAGTTACCGTATTCCAGATAGCGATAACTCACGCTAAGTTTGTCTAACAGCTTGCGTGCGCCGGTGACTACCGGGTTGGTCGCCATGCCTATGATCACCACGCGATTGTCCGCGACGCTGGATTGGACCTCTTCGACGATATCTCTATGGCTGGCTGCAATCGTGCTGCGGGCAGCGGGGTGTATCCAAAATTCATCTAAGACGTGGCGCGGCATGAGAATTCCTTTGTATTGGTGATTAAAACGAACAATTTATTGCATTGCGAAAACTATTTATACGAATTAGGGGTCTGAGTTGTAATGTAAACGACATATCCCGGTGGGGAAATTGCATTTAGGGATAAATTGTAAATACTATAACTTAAAAAATTTCTGCATTTCTGTCGATTTTTCATTGAGTGGTCACAGAAGCAGGGTAATTTCTCTTGGTAGAAATAGATAGGCAAGAGCCTTGAGCATTAGTCAACTCTTGGTGCTTCAGATTTTAGGATACAGACACATGGCATCATTCAAATTAGCGCAGCTCTCAGATACGCACGTTGTTAGAAAACATTCGGTGTTGAGTAATGGCATAGATAGTAACCAAGCGTTGCGAGCAGCGGTGTATCAACTTATTAAAGCCGATGATATCGATGCGGTGCTGTTATCTGGCGATCTGGTTGAGCGCGGTGAAATCTATGAATACTTCGAGCTAAGAAGCATACTCGATCCGCTCATGGGTTTAAAGCCGGTTTATCTGATGCTAGGCAACCATGATGTGAGGGATAATTTCCTTGGTCTTTTCAGAGATTATCCATTCATCAATCAAGCAAATAATTCATGGGGCGTTCAGTACTCGGTAACGTTGTCCGATACGCATGCTTTAATCGTCTTAGACACGCTCAAAGAAGGACGCGATGCAGGCTATCTGAGCGCTGACAAGTTGATTTGGCTTGATCGCACCTTGGAGCGCCATCGTGGTAAGAGCGTGCTGCTGGCGATGCATCACCCGATGATTGATGTCGGTAATTCCATGATGAATCAAATGAATTTGGTCAATCAGTCGGATTTGTCTGCCGTCCTACAAAAGCACAAAAATATTACGCGCATACTTTGCGGTCACGTTCACCGTGACTTAACAGGCTCATTCGGTACGATTCCCGTGCAAGTCTGCCCCAGTACCGCCTTTGCTTATCCCGCCAATCTGAATGAGAGCAATGTTGATCAATTGTGTAAAGATGATCCGGGTTATCTAGTGCACGAGATCTGTGACGGGGTGCTGACTACCAAACGGCATAACCTAGACTTGCATGCCACTTTAGCAACGGCCTAAGCTTGATTGGAACTGTCGGAGTAAAAAAATGCCACGAGTCGTTAGACATCGTGGCATTCAAAGGAAGCGATACAGAGCAGACGTATCAATCCGAGGAGATAGACAAAACTCATTGATTACCTGCAGCCTGAAAAGCGTGGAATTACTTTGTTTCACCAACACTATTCACATACTGCATGCAATCTACGTGTCAATTATCTGGCAGTGAGCGCATAGCCGCCATACGTTGATTGACGTAGTCTTGTTTGATGAATGTAATGGCTGCATTGAATGGTTTGGTTTGTGGTCTCGCAGACTTATTGATCCAGCAAACCTTGGGTGCGTATAAAGTCAATCACCGCGTCAACACCATCGCCTTTTCGTAAATTGGTGAATACAAAAGGTCTATCTCCACGCATCTTTTTAGCGTCACTAGCCATAATGTCCAAATTTGCGCCAACATGGGGTGCAAGATCGGTCTTGTTAATGATGAGCAGATCAGATCGTGTGATACCCGGCCCACCTTTACGGGGAATTTTTTCTCCACCCGCTACATCAATCACATAAATCGTTAGGTCAGATAGTTCAGGGCTAAAAGTGGCGGCTAAATTATCGCCGCCTGATTCCACCAGTATCAGATCTAAATCGGGAAACTCTGCGCTCATGCGTGCGATTGCTTCCAGATTAATCGAGGCATCTTCACGTATGGCAGTGTGTGGGCACCCACCGGTTTCTACACCCATCAATCGATTCGCGGGGAGTGCATCGGCGCGCAATAAAATTTCCATATCTTCACGCGTGTAGATATCGTTGGTAATGACAGCCATGTCGTAATCGTCGCGCATATTTTTGCAGAGCATCTCGCACAGCGCTGTTTTGCCAGAGCCCACCGGGCCACCAATACCGACGCGAAGTGGATTAGGTGTAGTCATATTGATGTCTTTCTATGTAAAAAATCAGGAGCGATAGAGGCGGCTGTACTGCACTTCGTGCTGCATTGATAGCAGCGACAGACCGGGTGACCAATTCGATAGCTCATCATCGTTCAATCGACGTGCCGCCAGTGCAGCGGCTTCAAGTGCAGGTTCAAGCGATAGCAACAGTCGCTGACCACTGACTTGACCGAGCGGTACTGATTTCACGCAGGCGATTACTTGATTTTCTGCCCAGGAAAAGAGTAGGCCTATCAGCGCTTCGTCCGACGGAATGTTAAGTGCAGCACTCGCGGCAGCAAATGCTGTGGGGAAGGCGACCTCAGGTAATGAGCTAATAATCTGAGTAATATCTTTACGCTCAGGTGTGAGTTCTTGCAGAAGTTTGGACAGTGAATAGCCCATCTGTACAGTCTCAGCACGAAATTCTGCCGTATCACGTGCTGCTAAAAAAGTCGCATTTAATACATGAATGGTTGCTGCATCTACGGTTGAAAATGCCTGCATCAAACGCCAGCACATCGGCGCTTCAAAGCGTGCCACAACATCTTCCAGCATATCGACTATCCAATGCCGTGCGCTGGCTTCGTCATGCACCAAGCCTTGCGCCATCGCCGCTTCCAAACCTTGCGAGTAGCTGTAGGCGCCAACCGGTAGTGAAGGGCTGCATATTTGTAGCAGTCGCACTAGCGCAGCTGCATTCATACTCATGCCGGATCACCCGGGCGATGAATTTTTTGGCGTAGCGGTATCGGCGCAAGTAGATGCGA
>JACCDO010215412.1_pt1 | contig 10773 bp, 8 predicted proteins | sample 7446101 | NCBI WGS metagenome assembly JACCDO01 (sample SAMN15323440, study PRJNA562643) | freshwater metagenome | isolation source: river surface water | place: USA:Blue River Watershed | collected 2017-08-16
CTTTAAATTATCATATAAATTAATTAGTTTACATCTAATATCATCTTCATCTAAATCATTTATTTTCTTACCACTATCATAAAGAATTTGTTTTGTTAATTCTAATATTTGATTAAAATTTAATTCTTGTTTTTCAGTTAAATAATTAATAATATTGTAGTTTATTTTAAAAAATCTACATAATAATATTTTTGTTTTATTTATTTCATTTTTTTTTTGTATTTCTTTTAAATATAAACATAAATTATTTAATGAAAAATCAATATTATTATTATCAAATTTTATTATAGTTGTCTTATTTTTAAAAACATTGTAATGACATTGTAAAAAATATTCAATTGATATTTCAGGTCCTAATTCATATGATGATGGTAAGTGGTCATTCCCAAAAAATAAAAATAATAAACATACATCATAAATTATATTTATAGGTGTTGTATTATCTTTAATTATTTCAGTATAACTTTTCTCAATATTTTTTATTATTTTATTTGCTTCAATATATTGAATATGATTATTTTTATAATTATATCTTACTACTGATAATTTAACATCTTTTTTTATTATATTAAAATAATTTTGTTGTACTATTATTTGATGCACTAAATCTGAATCTATTGTATGAATACAAATTTCTCCTTCATAATTTTTATCATATATTGATTTAAATATTTTATAGTCTGCTTCACCATTATATTTACCCTGATTTATATAAATTTTAACATTTTTATATTTTTCTGACAATTTTTTATGTAAAAAATCCTCTAAAAATATAATTATTGGAGAAATTGGACCAAATGATTTATCTATTGTAAATCTATTTTTTAACCATTTAAAATAATCATAATAAATATCCTCAAACATTTCAAATGTATTTTCTAAATTTTTAAATTTTTCATCATACTTTTTTTTTCTTTCTTGTGATTCTATATAATTTCTTAATCTTCTTCTTCTTTGTTCTAATATTTTTGAATATGATGGTATACCATCAAATATAATATTTATGTATTGTAATACATCATTACAATGTATTTTTGTTATATTATTAACAATATTATTATAAATTTTTTTGGATATTATTGTATACATAGTATTATCTTGACCTAATGTATTTTTAAAATTATTTATTATTTCTATTTCATCTAATCCATCAAAATTTATTTTACAATCTGACCAATGATCTTGAGATAATATTTCTAATATTTTATCTTGTACAATATTATTTAAAAAATTATAAGGTAACGATAAAATTATTTTAATTATTTTATTTATTTCCTCTTCTAATTCTATTAATGTTTGATATATTAAATAACTTATGTCTATCATTATATTATTTGCAACTATTTTCTTTACTTCTGTTTCAATATTTAGTTCTTCTATTGAATCAAAGTTTAAATTTTTACTTATAAAATTAAGTAATTTTTCAAATCCCATATTAAAATTTTATGTCAACCCCTTTTTAAATATATATTAAAAAATTGATTTAATATTCTCTATATATTATCTTATTAAATCCAGATGAATAAAAAGCATTTATTAATCAATACAATTCTAATATCAATAATTTAACAAGTAAAATTAATTCATTAGATGTAGGAACAATACGAAAACTAAAATATCATTTAAAAACCTTTGAGTTAACTGTAACACAAAAGACTCGCATATTATGATAAAAAAGCTATATTTTCAAGAATTTATAATTTTATTTGTAATAAAAATTGATTTTTTTTATACTAAACAAACAATAATATATATTATGGATTATGATAAAAAACTTAAAATTAAAGGTGAAAAGGGTACAAAAGGTACAAAGGATAAAAATAAAAAAAATGTATATACTTCTAAACATATTCGCGCACAAGAAGAGTTAAAAAATAAAAATATTAAGAAGAATTAAAAAGCATGTTATTAACTCTTGGTACAACAAATTCAGGATGAACTAATTCCACATTTTCTTTATACAATAAAATTTTGTCCAAGTTAAAATTAATAAAAAAAAATAATTCATAATTTGTTTTAATAGTACCAATTATAATATTATCAATACCACATACTTCATTATCTTTAATAAATATATTTTTAGTAATTGTTTTATTTATATTATTTTTAATAAAATTATTAATTTCATCAACAGGAAACACGAATAAATTTGTGAATAAATCAAATCGTGTATTTAAAATAAATAAATTTTTATTTTCAATAAAGTTATATAAATAATTAAAAATTACATATTGACCATATATATATCTTTTCCATCCAAGTATATTAGTTTTTGTTAATACCATTTTTCCGGTAAGATTACCATTTAATTTTATTTTATTTTCATCATCAATAATAATTTTTTTAATATATTTACTTAAATCTTTAAAATAATTATAAATATATTGTTCGTTAATCTCTGTAAAATCGTTATTAATTTGTCTCCAAGATATATTATTTTGTTTAATTGACCATGTATGAATATAAATTTCAATGTTATAATTATTTGATAAATAACTTATAAAATTATATAATTGAAAATTATCAAAAGAATTTCTAATATGACCTCTTAAAACTATTATCATATATTTATATTAGTTTATTATATATTTTAATTCTTTACAAAGTATATATAATGGATAAAATTATAATTTTTGATGATATAATTAACTTGAAGTGTAATAAAGAAATGATTGCTATCTTATTAAATTTTATTATTTATTTATCTTATGCAAATGTTGTGATGTTAATATCTCGTTATTTTAAAACAATAATTTTTAATATTTTAAATAAAATTACTAGTTTAAATCAAGTTACTAGTCCAAATCAAGTTACTAATTTAAATCAAGTTACTAATTTAAATCAAGTTACTAGTTTAAATTATAATTATAAATTTCCTTTTTACAGATTAATTTTTTATTTATTTATATTTTTTTTAAAATATTTACGTTAAATATGATTTTTTCTTAAATATGAAATAATCTCAAACATAACTTTGCAATCTACTTCATTATAATTTTGTATTGTTTTTAAAATGATATTATCTTCATTAATAATATCATTTTGTTCATAAAGTTTTATTCCCCAAAATAATGCATCTTGTCCATTTACACAATTAATTTTTGTTTTTTCAATATTAGACCATGATGTATTAATCATTTTATTTTTATACATTGCTTTTGCAATATCTTTAAGTGAAAAACTAAATGCACCATTAACAACAATAGGTTCTTTTCTAAATACATCAAATAAATCTATAAAGTTTTTAAATGGAAACATAAATTTGTCAACACATTTATAATATTGTGATGGTTCTGCTTTTGTCCAATGAACAAATCTACTATCTTTTTTATTTGTTTCAACTAACATTTCTTGAATATAATTCCAAAATTCATGAAACATTATGTTCATATTTTCATTTGATAATTGTTTCAAATAAAAATTTTTAAATTTCCAGCCATTATTATTATGTCCAACACCAATCATAAATATATAATTTTCATTATCATTATTTAATGTTTCATAATCAATATAAAACTCCAAAATATCATCAGGACATACTTTCCAATTATTTTCATTAAAAGATATTTTTTGTGGATCAATGTTTTTACTTGTTGATCTATTTATTTTAATTATTTTATCAACAACTAAACCTATTTGTGATTTATCATTAAAACCCAAATTTTTTGAATTACATTTGTTATTTTTCCAACTATAAATTTTTTGATTATGTGCATTTTTTCTATGTTTAACACTAACATTCCATATTTGTGTGATTTCACATATTTTATCTGCTAATTCATCTTTAATTTTTTTATAATTAAAATCATTATGATTTTTCATATTAGGATATAATTCAGAAACTGATGGTTTTGGTAAAAGTTTCCATTTATAACCATTTTTTCTTAAATTTTTAATCCATTCTAAACATTCATCAAGTAAATTATAATATTCATAATCAATATTTTCATAATCAATCATGCCTAGTTTTGCAAAACTATCATTTTCATAATTACCTTGACCCCAATGATATCTTTTTCCAAGAATAAATGCTTTAGTTACATTAACATTAGTTATATTTGATAATGCTTTACTATATAGTAATAATTGAACTTTATAAAAAGGTAAATTTTTTGAATTTAATACATAAATACCATCTTTATTTAATTCAATAGTTGAATTTTTTATATCAATAACAAAATAATAATATTTATTATTAATTAATTCTTCTTCTTCATTTATTGTATTAGGTATTAATTTATTAATGTAATCAGATCTAACTAATAAATCAGCAACACCATGTGTATTATTATCATAGTTGTATAAAACGCCTTGATAAATAATATTTTGACCCTCACTAATATATTTTTTTGTTAACTCAAAATTTTCCAAGTTTAAATCAGAAATATTTTTAAAAACTTGAACAACATTATGGTTTTCTTTTATTTTTTCAAAAATTATGTTTTCAAATTTTATTCCATTAGCAAATAAATAATTTAAAAATTCACTTTTATTTTCAGATTTATTAACTAATCTATTTTTATCCGGTTTATCTGTTAAACTATTAATATGCCAATATGATAAATAATCAATTAATGGATCTTTATTAACAAAATTTTTTAGGGATGATGCCGAAATAAATTCACTTTTTTGTTTTTTCGTTATTTCATCTATAAACTCATTACTATGTTTTCTTTTATTCATGAAATAGATATAATCTAAATAAATATTTTAAAAATCAACTTTTTTTCAGTGAGTTTTAAATATACAAAATATATTTATAATTTTAATAATGAGTAATTTAAATTCAACACAACTAAATTTAACAAATTCACCTACCATAAATAATAATGCTCCTCAAATTCCTGAAATTTTACATAAACCTGTTCAAGATGTTACTATGCCTGAAAGTACAAATGAAGGTTATTTATCACTTGTTACTACTTATTTAAAAGGTAATAATATGTATTTTATTATTGGTTTTATTGTTGTTATTGGTATTTTATACTATTTATATTCAACTAATTATTTTTCATCAAAAAAAGAGAAAAAAGAACCACAAGAAAAAAAAGACTTTGAAAACACAAATCAAGAAAATAATAATGAAGAAAATCAAAATGTTGAAGAAAACATAAATGACAAAAACTTACTAGATTTAAATAAAGATTATCATATTTTAGATGAAAATAATCAACCTTTTAAAGTTAATTTAAAAGAAATGATACAATTACATAAATATTTATTAGAAAATAATGAATCTCAACAAAAAAACCAAAAGAACATATATGAACAAATTTTATTACAACAACAATTACAACAAGATATTCAAAATCAAATGGCACAATTAGAACAAACTAAAAATTTAATGTCAAAACAAATTCATGAATTATCATTAGCTAGTCAAAAAACTAATGATAAACAACAACAACAACAATTGTTACAACAACAAGAACAATATAGAATTGCTCAACAACAACAAGAACAATTAAGACAAGCTCAATTACAAGCTCAAGCACAACAACAAATATTACAACAACAAGCACAACAGCAAGCAATACAACAACAAGCACAACAACAAGCAATGCAACAACAAGCACAACAACAAGCAATGCAACAAGCACAACAACAAGCAATGCAACAAGCACAACAACAAGCAATGCAACAACAAGCATTACACCAAGCACAACAACAACAAGCACAATCCATGCAACAAAATAATAATTTACATGATATTGAAACAGATTCTGAAGATGTTGATTTATCTGATAATGAAATATTAAAATTAAAAAAACAATTAAGTGAATTACAAAAACAAAATAATGAATTAATTAATAATTAAATTTATAAAATCAAGTTATATATTTAATTATTTGCTTAAAGTACATTTTTTATCAATTTTAAATGTGTCAACTTTTGCATCTTTTGGAACAATATTTAATGTACATTTTGATTTAACCCCATAAAGAGGTTCAGTACATCCTTTTTCTATTTTTGAAGGTTTTTCTTTTTTTTCTTTAGGGTCAGTTAAACATCTTGCTCTAAAGTGTTCATATCTATCTCTAACTTCTTCAAAAGTTAATCCTGATTTTTTTCCTAAATTTGTATTAACCATTTCATGCATATTGTATAACCATCTAGAAAAATTATCACGATTTTTAAGATTTTTTTTAGTTAAAGGATTTTTTTCTAAATTAGAAGCATAATTGTCACGACAATATTTACAAGGTAATATATTTTTTAAATTTGTAAAAAAATCATAATAGTATTGTTTTTGTTCTGTTGTAGGTTTAATTGGATAATTAAAACTCATAGTATGAAGAACATGCCATAAAGGAGGTCCCCAAACTGATGTTAACATACCATCTCCTGAACTATAATCTTGAGAATTAAAAACAGTTTTACTCATTTAATACTATATTATATACTAAGATATTTTTTTTTTAATGATATTATTTTTCACTTTTTAATGATTCAGAAATTAAATTTGGAATTAATATACACCCATTAAAATCTTCATTTTCTGCGTCATCAATATGATTTATTCCATCTTTTATAATTATTTTATAATTATAAATTTTTTGTAAAATATCAATAATTCTTTCAGAATGAAAAAGACCTGTATGAACAATATAGTTTTTGTTATTATTATTTTTTAAATCATAAATTTTTGCAATAATATACCATTCCATACAACTATCTAATATTAAATTAAGATCAATTAATATATTTTTATTATTTAAAAATATATCAAAAATATAATTATCCATTAATGATTTATTATTAAATAAATAATTATTAAAACTTTCTCTTATTAATTTTAAATGAGTTTTTAATTTATGATTTTCCAGATATTTACTATTATAAACATTAAATATTTTATTTTGTATTTTATCTAATTTTATATAAAGAAATTCATTTAGTTGTTCTAAATATTTTTTTAATTTCATATTTTTTAGTTCTGATGAATTTTCTATTAATTCCCATGAAAATGGAATTAAATATGGTCTAATATCAATATCAAATATTTTTCTTTGATTATTTAAAAATAAGTTTTTTAGTTTATTTGTATGATCTGATGAACTCCATAATTCACCTAATTTAAAATCATCTCTAGAAACTTCTTCTAATAAAATATTAACATTATTCATATTTTTTTCAAGCCATTCAGAAACTTGAATAAAGCTATTACAATAATTTAATTTTGAATGTATATCAGCTAAAATTAAAATATATGTTGGATTATCATTGTTTGATTTTAAAAATGTATAACCAACTGTGCCATAAACTGTAGTCATTTAATAATAATTAGATAAAAAAATTTATGACAATTTAATAACTGGAGAACTAGAATGATAAATCCACCAAATTCTAGTTAGTAACTTACCAAATAATTTTGCTACTGTAACTTGTTTTGTGTGGAAAAAATAGTGTTGTAGTGCTCTTAACTTTATATTATAGCTAAATAAGTCTTGTCTTAGTTTTTCATCATTAAAGTCAACTAACAAATTATTTCTTATTGATATCCAAATTTTACAATCAATATTATCATTTATTATAATATTTTTTGTTGCTAATAAATTTTTAATTCCAGTAAAATCAAACTTTTTATATTGTGAACTAAATTTACTCAAGTTATCATATGAATTTGTTGTATATTTAATATCAATAAAATTAGATAAAAAATATGCCAATTCTATTTGATCTGGTTCATTATTTGGATTTGATTTGATAAAATATTTTTGTAAATATGGTATTAATATACAACTTGTAACTGCATCTTTACTATATCTTAATATCCATTGTAAATAATTTAAATTATAGTCATCTGTTTTATATTCAGACCAATTTGTATTATAATTTGTTATTATTGAATCATTAAAATCATTGTGTTGATCATCAATTAATAATAAATTTCTATTAACTAAACTATAATCTCTTGAATCTTTTGATAAATTTGTTGCAGAAATAAATGTATATATTGGTTTATATAGTCCTGATACATTTGGAATTGAACTTTTTGATAAATCCTTAATTCTATTCCATGTAAAACCAACAAAAATAACATTACCTTCTTTATCTAAACATCTTCTTCCTGCTCTTCCTGCCATCTGATGATATATCATAGGATCTAAATTATCAATTAAACCATTTTCAGTATATATTACAGATGTTCTAAATGGCATTGATACACCAAAAACAAGTGAAATATCACTAAATACAAAACCAAGTTTCTTTTTATTTGCTAATGTTTGTACTAGTCTTAAATAATTATCTGGTAATCCAATAACATAAACACCAATACCTCTCCATAATAATCTAATTAGAAAATGATAATTACCATTTAGATTTGGAAAATAATGTTTATATTTATTATGATATTCTTCAATTAAACAATCATTAATTTTATCTTTTGAAAAAACAAAATCTGAGTGTGGAGAATTAATTATTTCTTCTACTTCTTCTACTTTTTGTGTTTGTTCTTCCAACATTTTTTTAAATTCTTGTTTTTCTGTTAGTTCTTTTTCTGTTTTCTCATTCTTTTTACTAATTATTTTTTGTTGTTTTTCTTTTTTAAGTCTTTCTTCATATAAATTTGGATAAGCTTTTATTTCCGCTTTATCTATATCTTCAGATAGTTTTCTTGCTATTTTTAAACATGAAATTGTATTTTGTTGAAATATAATTGCTGGACCTTTGTTATCTTCATTAATTTTTTTCATTAATTTTATTAAACTAGATCTAGTCTGAACATTTATATCAGAATAGTTATTTAATATTTCACTTATAACACCACAATATAATTCAAAATTATCTGCTAAAAAATATATCAAGTCACTAAAATATTGAGTTGCTTTTGATAATTCTATTCTTTCATGTTTTTCAAAATAATTATATGGATTTAAATTACCCAAGTTTATATTATAACTTAAAAGCTTTGTTACTAATGACCATGTATCAACAGGTGTTGGATCTAAATTTTTAGTTTTTATACTTTTATCTTGAAATTCACTAATATTTACCATTGATAATGGATTAATTAGTTTTATTTCATTATCTTTACCATCATAGTAATATTTTTGCAAATTAAAAAATCTTTTATTACATCTTATTGATTCTATAGGTCCAGTATTTATTTGTCTGAACCAATTTTCTAATTGTTCAACATTACCTATAGTTGCAGATAATGCTAAAAAAGGAACATCGTGTAATATTTTTTCTATTATTTCCATAGCAAAACCTTCATTTTTTCCAATCATATGTACTTCATCATAAATAACCCATTTAAAATCTGTTTTAATTAATGGTAAAAAATCTAAAATAGAATCTGCTGTTCCTACTATTGCATTTGATACATTTAATAATTTAACAAATTCATCCCTTCTTGGAATTGTTTGATATGTTAAAGTTATAATTGGTACATCAGAATTTAATATTCCCGATAAATAAGATGCTACTTGCCATGCTAATGCATCAGTCGGAACAATATATAATGTTTTACCTTTAGTAACAGTATAACCTGCTAATACAGATTTACCTGCTGATGTAGGTGCTGTTAAAATTGTTGAAATATTATTATCAATATTATGAATCACATTTTCTTGCCAATCATCAAATTTCCTAAATTTTTTTTCATTTAAAGGTGGCATTTGTGATGATATTTTTTCAAATTGAAATTTTATCAAATCAAATGTATCTATCATTTTATTCATATTTTTTATTGTTGTTTCATATTTTTTTCTTAATTCATCAGTTAATTCAAATTCTGGTTCTTTTAATCTTAAAAATATATTTGCTACAATATTAATATTATTTTTCTTTATTTCACTATCTAATATTTCCATCATTAAATGTATTTTTCCTTCTTTAGTTTTAGGATTTGCATTATGACCTTTATTTTTTATTTCTAACATATCATTTTTAATTGCATCATTTAAATCTTTTACATACTTATCATATATAATTTGTTCTGATTTATTTAATTTAATTGGTTTACCACTATTTTTAGAATTATTATAATCATTAAATATCTTTTCTTGTTTTGATATTGTTGGATTAATATATTGATGTACTAAATTTGGATTAAAACTATTTTCTGGTTTTAAACTCATTTTAATATTTTGTTCCTCATTAGGAATTACAACTTTTTGAAATATTGAATATTCCCAAAATCCTCTGTTATCTATTTTTGTAGTCATAAAGTAATATTCTATTATTTATTTAAATGTTTTCTTCAACTTTTTTAAACAATAGGTATCTTATTGATAAATTTAAATGATTCCCAGTATATTTAAGTGCATTTTCTATTTCTTCATTTGTAAATCCCAGTTCTAAATCAGATAATGTTTTAACTGATACAACCATATCTTCTTCTGGTATTTCTTTTAAATTTTCTTTTCCATTTATTAATACATTTCCTGATGAAATATATTTATAAAATGTTTTAAAAAGTTCTGGTTTATTTAAATAAGTTTTTAACAAAAATATAAAATCATCATTTTTAAATAATTCTTTTGCTTCATTATTTATTTTTGTAAAATCTAATTCTAATTCTTCTTCCTCTTCTTCATCTGAATCTGATGAAGAAATAGATTTTACTTCTTCAGCCTCTTCTTCTTTTTCTTTTTCTACAGTATTAGAAAAACTTACTTGTGTTGGTGTAGAAAAACTTACTTGTGTTGGTGTAACAGTTTGTAATAATTGTTTTTGACCATAAGTTATAAAAATTTCTTCTAATTGTTTTCTTATGTTATCTTTACATGTATAAATATATACTTTTTTTTCTTCATCAGAATA
>JACCDO011067939.1_pt1 | contig 10773 bp, 12 predicted proteins | sample 7446101 | NCBI WGS metagenome assembly JACCDO01 (sample SAMN15323440, study PRJNA562643) | freshwater metagenome | isolation source: river surface water | place: USA:Blue River Watershed | collected 2017-08-16
AACACAAGACGGGATATTGCGTTTAATTTAGATTCAAATGTCATATTTTGTGAAGGCCATAATTCTGCTATATAATTCTTATTTAATAATATTGTTGGATCATTTCCCCAAAATGTTGTCATTATATAATATTCATTTATAAAAAATATTATATATTATATCTACTTCTTTAATCTATTTCTTTTTTTTATCATTTGATTTCTTATTTTTTTTATTAATATTATTAGGTATTGTTGGTTGTAAAGGTTTTGCTCCTCTCGGAGTTCGTTCTACTTTTTCACCAGTGCTAAATACTTTAATTATCTCTTCATCCGATAATCCCGAACCATTATTATTTAAATTATTTTGATTGTTTTGCTGCCCAACAGAATTTAATTCTTTTTCTCTTGCCTTTTGTTCTACTTTTGCCTTCATACGTTCCTTCATTTTTGCTGCGTTCATATTTCGATTCATTTGCGCCTCCATTGCATTCATATTTATTTTTCCACCTTTACCTAAACCCATTTTTGAAAACATTTGTTGCATATTACCTAAACCCGGCATATTCTTCATTTTATTTAGCAATTCCATTCCTTCTTCCATTAATTCACTCTCTTTAATTTCACCCGACTTAATTTTGTCATCTAATTTGGTGCCAATATTTTTAACCATTGACATCAATTTTGTCGGATTCTTAAACAAAGTTTGAAACACATCTTTAGCCGACTCAGTATTTTCTAAATCTAAATTTAAATCATTGGCTGTTTCCTCTGCTAATTCCATCGCAATTTTACCTAATTTACCTCCCATCATAGAATTAATATGTTCGTGTAATTCCTCAGCTTTAGGCATATTTTCCATATTTATGCCAAAATTTTCTCCTAAATTGTCTTTATTTTCATTAGAATTTTCTTCAAATAAATTTTGCATTCCTTCTAATGTTTCTTGTAATTTAGATTTTAATTCTTCTTCATCAATTGCTTCAAATAATTTGGCAGTATCTCCTAAATCACTACTATTATGAACTGAACCCATAACAGCAAACAAAATTAATTGTAAGTACTTCCAAATAGTATCTTTGGTTTTATCACTAATATCACAATTCCATAAAACTTTAAAAACAATTCCAGGTAAAAATTCAGTGTTAGTATCGGATTCATTTAAAAATATTTCCGCATTTTTATATAAAATATCAAAAAAACGTTCAGGAAATACTTTTAAACAATGTTTAAATACGAATAATTCTTGTTTCACCTTGTTTTCTCCATCTTTTTCTTGATTCCACCATTTGCCAATAATTCCACCATATTCGGGAAATGTTATGAGTATATCAGAAGTAAAATCATTAATGATTTTGCTAAATTCCTCCGGAACAGTTATATTTTTAGACTCTTCACTTGACATCAATATAATTATAAAAGTAATATTATATTTATATTATTATTTACATAAATTACTTATTTTTATTTTTTACATAAAACATATATTTTCTAAACTATATTGGTTATCTAAATAAACAAAATTTAAAATAAAAAACATTAACATTTTCTCATTTCTAAATTCTTTTTTTACTTTTGTAAATGTAATTAATAATTCATATTTCTTTTCTTCTATTTCTTTTCCTTTTTCTCCCTTTTCTTTTTCTAAAAAAGATGCATCATTTTCTATTAATTGTATTAAATCTAACGCACTATATCCCTTTTCATATAATTTTACAACAATATCCACCACTTTATTTACATTTGTTAATTCTGTCTTCATCTTTACAAGTTCCTTTTTAAGCCAATCCATTTTAGCTACCTTTATATCTCCAAATTTATATGTTTGTTCTAAACCATATTTATATAAATTAAGCTGTTTACCTTTGTATTCTGGAATCGGCACATATATTTCACAAAATCGAGACAGAATTGGTTTTAAAAGCTTGTATTTATCTTCTACCACTATAAAAAAACGAGTATTATGACTAAATAATTCTATACAACGCCTTAATGCTGATTGTGCATCCACTGTTAGTTTATCTCCATTTAATAATATTATACTTTTAAAAATATCTCCTCCATTTGAATTTATATGCATTTTAGCAAAAAATTTTAATTCATCTCGTATAAATTTTATACCTTTACCGTGAGCGCAATTTACATACATTACAAAATCATTTATTATATCTTTATTTCCCCCATATATTAAATTCATAAATTCATTAACAATCGTGCTTTTACCTGCTCCACTTGGGCCATTGAATATTATATTTGGTATTTTTTTTATATTATAAAAGTATTCCAATTTATCCTTTATATTTTTATGTATTTCTAATTGCATATTATTTATTTGGTAAAATGTTTTTATATCTATATTTTTTCAATATCTTATATTTTGTCTTTCTGTAATTCTCTGTCTTTCTGTATTTCTTCACGTAATCTATATATTATACTTCTTAATTCAAATTTGTTAGTTATGGTTTCCACATCAATATTCATTATATCATATCTATCTAACAAAGTACATTCTATTTCTACTATTTTACCTAAATATTTGTCTCCATTAAGTAAATAATAACAAACTTCATTATTTCTATTATGCCATGTTGTTATTACTGAAATATATGGTAAATCTTCCTTGTTTATTTTTATATATTTTAAATGTTCATCAATTGGACTAACTAACACTATTTTATTATCTTTTCTATAATAACTATAACAACCACTAGCACAAAGTACATTATACCACCAATATAATTCATCTATATTTCCGGGTAAATTTACCTTATATTGTCTTTTTGTTACAAAATCATTAATAAATAATTCGCCAGTTAATCCCATTTTATCAAAATTAAATTCCAGTTCTGTTTTACTCTTTTTACTAGTAAAACACATAATACTTGTAAATGATCCATCATTAGCTGGTTTGACGTGGTTATATGTTTCCATTTTATTAATTATATTAAATAATCTTTAAATTAATATAATTTTTTATGATTTACTTGCAATCCAACCTAAAATAGATCTATAATATAAATCATATGATAAATTGGGTGCCAACTGATTCCTATTTAAAGTAACAGAACATCCACCAGATTTATCTAATGCTGATACATCAAAATCCATTATCCCATAATCTAATGCCTTCCAAATGATTTGCTCACAAACTTTTTCATCTCTAACGTGTAAATGTAATCCTATTTGATTTGTAGATACATTTTTTACAATTAATTTTCTCATTATTAAATCAAAGTCTTGCGGTAATAAAGTTCCACATGTATCTGATAAACAAACCTTATCAAGACCAAGTTGAAACATAGGCAATAACCTGCTAACTATGTAATCACTGTTCATCTTTCCATCAATAGGACATTCATTAATACAAGATACATATAACTTAGTTAAAGGCATACATTTACGTTGAGAATCATCTAAAATATACAACATATTTGATATACCAGTTAAGCTGGTTTTAACGTCCATTTTAGTATTTTTTTGTTGAAAGCTATCTGACACTGAAGTAATAAATGATAAATTAGGACAAATATTATTATCATATAATCGTCTTAATTGATTTTCGTGTGCTACAAGTAGCCATAAATTTTTAAATAAATAAATATGTTTATTATATTCGTTATCATTTAAAAAATGATTATATAATTGGATTGAATCTTTAAATATCGGGAATACCTTTTCAGAACATAATGAACCGATTTCTATATTTTTTGGTCCATAATTATGTATAATTTTATTATATAGTTGAATTTTATTATTTGTAGACCAAGCTTGTTTAGAAGTTTGTAAACCATCTCTTAAACTAACATCAAATGCTTTAGGTTTTACTTTTAAATTATTATATACCTTACGCCATTTTTCATTCGATTCAATTGCTTTTCTAAATCCACGATATAACATTTGTACTTAATAAGATTATATAATTGTCTTTATATGATTTTATTATAATTATTATGCTAATAATTCATTTACAGAAATTATTACTTCATTATAAGTTAAAATTATTTGCATTTTTTCTTCATCATTCATATTTTGTATTTGGATTATCATTTCTTTTGTTAGTTGGCGCATATTTCTGATATCATGTATTATTTTATTTAATTTGGGATTATCATTTTTAGAAATCATATATATTTTATATTTACTCTATATTATAAAAAATTGAAATACTTTTATTCAAACATAATATCTTATATACATACTATAAAAATGCAAATCATTATTGACGACAAATTATTTAAGCCTAAAAAACCTGATCCACAATTCGAACCAATTGATTTAAAACCGTTATTTGAATATTTATCAACGGTTGAAATTCATCCTACTGTTGGGTTCGCTTTATTTGGGTGGGGAGTGCTTGGTTTCTATCGCGGTTGCAGATATCATTCGTGGTGCTATAAAAGAGATTTAAAGATTTACGAAAGAAAATCAAATAAAAATAAGGGAAAAAAACCTCAACAAATGTATTTTATGACTGGAGCATTTGGTTTACTTTCATCATTCTTATATTATGTTCCATTAATTAATTTATGTTATATTTCTAAAGAATTATGGCGCCTTGAAACATATTTGAGAGGAATTGAAGTAGATACTGATTCAGAGGAATACAATAAATTATTTATTATGTAATTTTATCTTATTTTGTTTTATTTTATTTTAATTTTTTTTAAGCAACACTATGTAAACTTTGTGTAAATGGATTTTCTTTAAATGCTGTCAATAAATCAGGTGATATTCTATCACAACCTTGATTTGGATTATATTGCTGTGGCATATGAGCAATATGGCCGTATGTTTGGGCTGATGGACCCATTGGTATTACTGATGAAGGCGCCCATAATCTATTATTTTCTCTATCTGAATCCAATCTTGACATCGATACATTAACATTTGAATTATGTAATTTTGCATTTCCAGAATTCATACGATTTACTACCAATTTTTCTTTTGATTCATTGTTAGTTTGTCTATAATCAGCTTCATATGATTTTACTCCATATTTCGAACTCATTCCATTTGGTCTATATACTTGACATGTTGTGTCTCTTTGATTGGTTATCGGTTGATGGTCTGTTACCAAATATGCTGCATTTTCTGATTGATTACCAATGTAAGTATTTGGCTGGTACAAAGTTGTTTCTTTAACTGTTGTACCAGGTACATCACCAGGAGTTAAAACATAATTAGAAGGAACTTCTCCAACCATATTACCATATACACGCATATTACAACTATATTCTTCTTTTCTTGATGGCTTCAATATATCCATAATAGGAGCTATAACAGCACCAATTGCACTTGCAAATCCAGAACCAAATGTTTGCGGTTGTGAATTTATAGAACGATTATTTGCGTAATTTGTATGACTTTTATGATGATTATCCTTATCATTATGAAATGGGGCTACACAAGTTGCAACTGAATGTCCCGGCTCAAATCCCTCTAATTGCACTCGTTTTGTTTCCTCGTGTGCTGTTGGAACGTAACTAGCAGTTTTTAACACTGCATTTGGAGTACCTTGTTGATAAGTAGTAGTTTCATTTCTTACGGAATTTTTTAATACTTCGTCGGCAATTACGCGACCGGCTTTTTCAGCACCAGTAGTGGTTAGCCATCTATCTTGTGAATTGATAAAAAATGTATCAGGACGATTTTTTTCCATTTTTCCTTCAATTCCGATATTTTTAATATAACTTTGAGCTGGACCTTGTAAATTATCTAAAGTATATTCTTGTTTAGGATTTGTTGCAACACGTAATTCATCAACAGTTTTAGGAAGCCATTTGTCACGTGCTTCCATACCAGAATTATATCCTAAACTACCGGCACTTGTATATCCTTGATCTAAACCTGGTCCAACGCGAATAGATTCAAATGGTTTAACCATATTATTTTTATTAACTGGATTTTGTCTAGACATAATAAATTCGCTTACATTTGGCATACCATAAGTCCATTGGACGTTATCTTGAGGTTTAAATAAAGGGGCTTGTTCTATTTTCTTAATAACTTGAGAACCATTACCAACATAATTATCTAAAAGAGTTTCGGCATTATTGTTATTATAAATTTGTCCTTGGGCTTTACGACCAGTAAAAGGCACCATATTATTATGTTTAAATTCATCAGACGACATATAATCACCGGTTAAAGAATAAATCTGTTGCATTGAAGAACCAAGTTGTTGTCCATTACGTGCCTTAAGTTCATAAGCATTTTGATTAAAATATTTATCGGTTGCTTGGTTTGGATTCGGATATTCTTGAACAGTACTAACAAGTTGTTTATTATCCATAATTGGGTAATTACTTGGAGGAACATTAGTATTTGGTAAATAATTACTTAAGTTAGTTTGTGGCGTAGTAACTTGGAGATTACTAACAGTACCCATATTATTAAAATTTTCTTTTTTTAAAGGTTTTGTATTGTTTTGATTTTGATTTGATGCAACATATAAACCTCCTAATGCAATTAATGGTATAGCTAATTCCATATTAATATATACATATAAAACATTTTATTAATATTAATTTGTTCTAAAATGTTTTATTTATTATATTTTGATTTTTATTTTAATTGTATAAACATTTTTTATATTATAATAATGCATTATTACGTAATTTATCATCTAAAAACCATGCACTACCTTCATATACTGCGATTCCTTTTAACAATTCGGAATTAGTTACTTTTTTAGGATTTGAAATATTATTTTTATAAGGTTTATATTTTGGAGGTTTTTGATTATCATATAAAAGTGTATAACTATAATCTATTTTAGGTACATCTATATCCATATAATCCCTTGATTCCATCTTCCATATTTTGCCATAAATTTACACTACTAGAAAATGTTAAAATAGTGTTACCACATCCTTTAATATATTTATACATATTAGAAAATTGGAAAAATTTTCAATATTTTAAACTAACAAAATACTTATAATAAATATCCCAATCTATTTTCTTGTATTTTATTTAAATGTTTAATACATAGTAGTTGATATGGCAATGGTATTTCAATATTCTTTTTTTTATAAGAATTATTTTTTTCTTTTTTGTAATATGTAACATTTTGGTATATTTTATTTTTTTTATTTAAATTATATTTAGATTCTAAATTTTGTAAAAATTTAATAGGATCTTTTTTCAATGTTTCATATGTTATCAACAAATAATTTTTTACTTTTGTAGGCATAACATTCAACAAATAATAATTTTTCATAAATCTTAATTCGAATATATTTTTATATTTATTTCCTGTTAAATAATTTAAATCTTCCTTAATTATTTCTTCATCTAATAATGAATAAATTTCATCTGATAAAAAACTATTTAATGATCGTGGTTTTCCCGCAATATTCCATTGTTCTCTAAAAAAACTATCTATCCAATGAATTGGATGTCTTACAATTCCAATAAATAACGTATCATCTTCTTCCTCTGATTTACCAAAATCATTAAAACCGAAAAAATGTTTATGACCATATTCCCACGTTAAATCAATATTAAAATTATTTACTATTAATTCTTCTAAATAATTTGTACCACTACATCTTTCGCCCATTATTGTGAATTTTTTTATCATTATTATTATTATATATAATATTTAATTAAATAAAATAATAAACTAACAATGCAAAATATTATTTATATTTTAGAACAATCATTTGCCGCATAGCACATTCTATTTCCCCCAATATTATTCCCTTTAATAGTGTTAGTTGCTGGTAAAGTATAAAATTGATTATTTTGTGGAATACAATCGAATTCTCTCTTAAAGTTATCTTTTTCAAATATTCGCGAACTAACATTATTTGAAAATCCCATTTCTGTATGTGCTTGTGGATTATTTGGTAATATATATGCGTGATTTTGCTGTAAATCACGTGCAGTCCACGCCGGCATTATTACTCTACTTTGTTCTGTTGTTAAAAATGATTCACAAACGGGATATTGTATTGGTTGTACATATACATCTTGACGTTTATATATTTTTTGATCTAAACAGTCACGATTAATGCGTTTATCAATACCTAAAAGACTACTTTGAATATCAACACTATTTGTCCATAAATTCGCCCCCCATTTTTGCGGGATAATTTGGGGGTCTAAAGCAAAAGGCAAATTTGCACCTGGTCCAGGCGTATCAATATACCAACGGCCTTGGTCTGTTTGCTGCTGTAATTTTTTTTCTATTCTAGCTGGGTCATCATTAAATCTTGTTAAAGTTACAAAAGGTTGAAATGCCATTTATAATAATATTATATAAAATATTATTATATTTAATTTATCTAAGAGTTATATTTTAAGATTTATATCCATCTATATGGACCTTCACCATTTACTTTTACTTCTGATTTTAATGGCTCAACTTCAAAATATGCTCTTGAACCTTGTACTAACCAATTTACTTTTCCCGGTTCACCATATATCCTAAATTTCCCAGTAATACTATCTACTTCTGTTACAGAATACATTGTTGTTAGGTGCTTACCCGTATAAACGGGCGTAACTTGTACCGTAAAATCCGTCGCCAATTTTGGCACGTAATTTGGTAAAGTTATTTCAGCAAATGTTTCATTATTACTTATTATTGTTGTTCCCCTATAGTAAACACCTGCTTCAGGACCTTCTAAACAACCGTGCACTAAGTATTTATTTGTATCTTCAGGATGATTTATTACAAATGATTTTACATAACCACTATTTATCATTGTTGTTGCAAGCGTTTCCAAATTAGAATAATCCAATTTATAACCATTTGTTGTTACAAGAATATTATTGTATTCACCAACACCTAAACTTTCCATAGGATTTACAGATACACCATTAATACCTGAGGCAACTAAATATCCACTATCGCCGACAGTAACACTTCCTCCATCAGCAAGAAAAAATCCGCCATTTATTGCAGTTACTGAACCTTGATTATATAAATCTATTTCACTTGTACCTCCTTTAATATTTATATGACTATTTTGATTAGCAACCGAACCATATCCAATTGCCACATTTGATGTAAGTGTCGATTCTGCTCTATAACCAAGTGCAACTGAAGTATTTGAGGAAGCAATCGCTTCTGAACCAATAGAAACAGATTCAACTCCCGTTGATTGAGCCGATTTACCTATAGCAATAGTTTGAAAGTTATTAGATATGGTTTCGGTACCAATCGCTATGGAATGTTGATCCATTGCAGTAGCACCGGCATTTTTTCCGATGGCTATAGCACAAATATCTTGACCAGAATATCCAGCATAACTTCCAATCGAAATTGCATCTAAACCTTTATATCCACTAGTTCCACTTTCATACCCGGCATGATCACCTATTGCAACACTTCCGGGAGCCAAAAATTGTTGTCCTGCATTATTACCAATTGCGATACTAGATTCACCTAAATATGAATCTCCTGCCTGATTACCTATAGCAATTGAATTTGTTTTTTGACCAATATGTCCCGCACTAAATCCAATGGCAATAGCATAATCTTCCTGTATTTGGTTGGCAGCTTCTTTTCCAATTGCAACAGAATTTGCTCCCTGTTCTTGATATCCGGCTAATTGTCCTATAGCAATTGCATTTGCACCTTGACCTACTGCACCAAAAATATCTGATGCTGCTTGTTCTCCTATAGCAATAGCACCTCCACTTTGATTTTTTTTACCCGCTTGAAAACCAATTGCAATTGATTTTGTTCCTTGTGTTGTTGAACCGGCCTCTGAACCCAATGCAATAGATTCTGTTCCTTGATTCGTTAATCCAGCATCTGTACCTATTGCTATAGCATTTGCACCTTGACTTATATTTCCAGCTTCCCATCCTATTGCAACAGATCCATCACCTTGGTCCGAATAACCAGAACGATACCCAACCGAAACTCCGTAATCTCCTTGATTATTATATCCCGCACTATTTCCTAAAGCAACTATTTCCGCTCCTTGTAATATATATGCCGCCTCTTTTCCTAAATGAACTCGAGTTGAACCAACATCCCAATCTGGGGTTGATAAATCTGGGTTCCAGAAAAGATAATCGGAATAATATGTTCCACTTGGTTCAATAGTTCCAGTAGCTCCTTGCGGTCCTTGAGGACCAGTGGCACCTTGTATTCCTTGTAATCCGGTAGCACCTTGTGCACCAGTGGCACCTTGTAATCCAGTAGCTCCTTGTAATCCGGTAGCACCCTGAGGACCACCAAATGGACCGGTAGCACCTCGAGGACCAATTGGACCTGGAGCACCAGTATCACCTTTTGGACCTTTAACAGTATTATTTATATTACAGCATCTTCTTGAACCTAAATAATCATTATAATTTCTCGAAAAACTTGACATTTATTATATATTTTAATAATATATAATAAAATATATTTAAATTTACGTACCTACTGATTTAAAAGTACATACCCAATTTCCTCCATTTATACTAGTCATATATATGAAACTTACTGATTGACCATATATTAGTGTAACAGGAACATTTTGCGGAATATAAACACCGGTACCTGGTTGTGCATATAAACTAGTAAAATCAACTGATGGATTATTAACAACACTCGGATTTAACATAAATATTATTTGTTGCCCGTTCACACCTGCTGAAATATTATTTACAGTTCTAGCATTTGGATTAGATGTTGTGTTTGTTAAATATATTAATGACGCATTTGGTATTGTTACTACTGGTTGTGGAGATGGAGGTATTGGCAAACCAATTGATAATGCAGTAACATCTAAATTTCCTATAGAATGTACTATTGATGAACTAACACTTGATATAGGACCAGTTGCAC
>JACCDO010895691.1_pt1 | contig 10771 bp, 18 predicted proteins | sample 7446101 | NCBI WGS metagenome assembly JACCDO01 (sample SAMN15323440, study PRJNA562643) | freshwater metagenome | isolation source: river surface water | place: USA:Blue River Watershed | collected 2017-08-16
ATCTGGTAATGATGCTTATCATATCGGTGTTGTCACAGGTTACTCTGAAGCCGGAACATTAATGTCCGTAGAGGGCAACAGCAATAACGACGGCAGCCGAAATGGATATATGGTTGCTAAGCGAAACAACCTTTACTCTGGACGTAATAAAGACAACGTTGTTTTTATTCATCCATGGGGATTAATACAAGAAGGAGATGATTGGAAAATTGTTTATGGAGACAACCACATTGTTGCCTTGTTGCATAACAGTAAAACCTACGCGCCTGTGCGTGATTTTGTTAGGCTTGTTGTTGGGAATGACGCTTTACTCGGTTGGGAAGATGGGCCAGTGTATGATGGGAAGCCACTGGCCGTTCAATGTATTGTGCGCGATGGTAAATCGTATGCATCAATTAGAGATCTTGCTAACAATTTTAATTTTGATTGCATTGTCAGCAGTGATCAAAAGAAAGTCTACCTAAAGGTCAAAAGCACCTAAGCTAAACTCATTAAATCTGGCGTACCGGGATTCAAACTCTAATAGTGAAACCCCGGTACGTCCATTTCTATTTTTAGCAGTAATGATTTCAGCCTTATCAGTCTCATCTGTGTCATCGCCTGTGTCTTTGCGCTCATAATATCCAGCTCTGTAAATAAACTGAATAACATCTGCATCAGACTCAATATCACCAGATTCCCTTAAGTCAGACATCATTGGGCGCTTATCCTGTCGTTGCTCAACAGCACGTGACAAAGACGATAATGCAATTAATGGGCATCCAAACTCACGAGTTATGTCTTTCAACCCACGGCTAATCACGCCGATGTCACGCGTCCTGTTCTCAGACTTTACAGTTGATGGCATTGCAATCATCTGCAGGTAATCAACAACAATCAATCCAACCTTGCATGTCTTCTGCATGTTCTTAATCGCATCACGTATGGATTGCAGAGTAACAGATTGGTCTGCCATGACCCGTATGTTTAATGTCTTTGACGTGCGTGTCGCTTCAGACAACATGTCTTTTTCATAAGATGATAGCTTTCTATTCTGTATCTTCTGGCTATCTACCTTACTGTAAATACTCAACATCCTAGCGGTCACCATTGCTTTAGACATTTCCGCACTTACAATCAACACTCCAGTCTTTTCCTGTAGAGTGCGCATGTGTAACGCCGCATTCCACGCATACTGTAAACCAAGACTTGACTTGCCCATCGATGGTCGCCCACCAAGAATGATTAGCTCTCCGTCTCTCCACCCGCCAGTCATCTGATCGATGTCAGTAAAACCGCTAGACACGCTAAAGTCAATTTCATCTTCCGTGCGATTGATTGCAGCAATAGATGCAGCTGAAATCAATTCAGATAAATCATCAGTTGTATTTCCGGTACTGGTGAATGAAACAGAGTTATTTAAATCACTTATGATCTTGTCGATGTCTGTGTCGCAATCAGATGCCTTCTTGCTTGCTAACTCAGACGAGAAAATTATCTCCCGTCGTCTGTGGTAATCAATGACCAGTTTTGCATAGCTCTCGTAATTAGATGTAGTAGGCAACAAGTCAGCACATTGCATGATGTATGCAAGTCCACCGCATGCTTCTAGCGCATTGCGTTTTGTCAACTCCTCATTCACAGTCACGATATCGATGTCTTGGCTAGATGCATCAATAGCGGTGTAAGCCTCCCATATAAGACTGTGTGAGACCCTATAGAACATACCTTTGTTGATATGTGCTAGATTCCTAAATAATCTGCGACCACCAAGAAGAACAGATGCTATGAGCGATTGCTCACTCATAACATCCGATGGGATCTCAATATTAAAGCCAAGGCTTCTACTTGTTTCGTTGTTCATTGATATATTCCGTTAGCCGAACAATGTGTACTTCATTGATTACGTCCTGTAATTGCTGCCCCTTAAGCGGTGGTTCTACCCGCCAAGCTTTATAGCCACCAGTCTTCTTCAAGACTAATACGACTGTAGGGTGAAGCTTATTAGGGTCAGAGCCTATCCTTATACCCTCACTAATATCGTGTGTGACCATGTGTGGCTGAGCATCGCCATACTTCTCTATAGCAACGTAATTCAAAACCTCAGATGGCGTTGGCCTAAACTTGCATCGAGTGAGAATACGCTGTGCTCCAGCAAGTATGTCTTCATCAGTCAGTCCGTTAATTGCCACTCGGTACACGGTCTCGCTTGTGCTATTCCAAGATATGGAACTAGGGAGCTGGGAAAGAATCGCTAGTAATTTATCCGTTGTTGTCATTGAACCAATCCTCCACGTTTACTGATGTTGTTGTATTTGCATACGATGGTGACGCATATGTGTCCCAATGTTTCCATAGAGAACGCACTGTTACCATTTCTGGCTTCCACTTGCCTAGTAACTCTTTCGTACGAATATATACATCGTCACTAGTCACTCCTGCCTTATGCATTTGCCAAATGGTGAGTCGAACATCCTTCCATTCTTTATCAGTAATATTTAATAACTCAAGTGTTGGAAATTTGTATCTAGCCACCTTGAATTGTTTGTACAGGATGAATGCAGGATCATCTTCTTTTGCGATGTCTTTTCTCTCTTGCTTTACTGACGTGACCTTCACATTAGGGTCATGCTCAACGGAATCAGGAAACAACTTATAGCCATTACTTGTTGTTCTCCCGTTAGGAGAAGTTCGACCGTTAATTTCAAGCAAACGTTTTCCGTTTATCTTCATGCCAACAAGGTAATGCAACGCAGTTCTAACCGTTGCCTCTGACAATCCAGTGCATTCAGTGAGCCGTTTAATACTGGGCCAGCAGTATCCTTCATTGTCAACATGCATAACAATAGCCATAAAGACAACGAATCCTGATGGTGTAAATTCTGTTATATGGTCAACCAATAATCTGTCTATCTGTACAAATCCAGATGACTTATCGCCAGACAAGCCAAAAGACTTGCCGTTAAACACCGTTATCATTTTGTCCTCCTCAACAAAAAAGGTCCCGTTTTCACGGGACCCTATTATTACTCAAAACTGTGTCTACATTCAGGGCATCTCTGAAAAATAACAGTAGGATTTTCAACAGGGCATTGCAATCGTTCGATTGCTTCCTCCACTGTCATGCCTGATGGCACTGTTACCATTGGTAATTTCTCTGGGACTGTATCTGGCTCGCCTTTGATTAACCTAGTCAAGTCAGCTACTGTCATCTGTTTAGCTAATGCTTCATTCAACACACGACGTTGTTGATCGACAGGTAATGAGGCAGCTACCCTGTGGTGCGTCCATGACAGTCCCTCAACTCTGTTTTCGATAGGAACAGCGTTTGCGACCCAAGAGTAATTAGCCAAGCTTTGATACGCTGAGTTTGTAGAGTCTAATGCTTGAGCGTATTTCTCTCCGTGTTTCATTTCTCCGTAATTAAGCACGTCGCCAAGCCCAAATTGAAATGACGTATATAGGCGTTGCATGGTAACCATTAACCTTGACCACTCATCGTAGTCAAGGTCTCCAGTAAATGTAATCCCTGTCGTGCTAACAACAATACTGTCAGGCAAGCTACTGAAACGTACTAGTTCATCACTCATCTGTTGCCTCACTTGCCACTAGTGATTTGATTGTTACGTTTTCTGTAGATCCAGAAATACAGAACAAGTCAGGATACTGATCAACAAGTGTAAGTTGAATCTCTTTAGATATTTTACTTTTAAGTACCCGGTGCTCAGTTTTTACTGCCTCAAGTGGCACAACCATGACCGCCTGTTCTTCATTTAAAATAGTAAATGATGGTGCAACTGTGCGGAAAGAAACTTGACCCCATGGACACTTCCATGTTTTGGCTTTACCAACCAGTTGTTTTTCTGCAAAGTCTGCTATTTGATCGCCATATCGACTTTTAAGCCATTGTACTTTTCGTTCTTTATCCTTGACCATTGACTTATATCTGTCTACAACAGATTGCATAGCAAGTTGTTCTGCTTTAAGTTCGGTCTCGTATTTTAGTAAACGCTGTAAAGCTAAAAGAACGTCTTCTTCTGTTTTAAGTTCATCGCCTAACCAGCCATCAACTGGACCGGCATATTCGCCGGTCTCAATCTCGTAGTAACTATCACCGATGATGTCAAATTTACTTAAGTCCAATTTATTCTTCCTCTGCCAAGAACACCGACTCTGCTTCTTCCGGTGTGTTGAATCCCATAAGTACTTCTATGACTAACCGTAGGTTTTGATCTGTAGTATCTGTATGCCCAGCCAGTCGTGCAAAGACGCGCTTCATATCTTGTGGGGTAATGTCACTACCCCATATACGTTTGCACTCTAAAGCAAACTGCTTACCAGCTGAAAGCGTAGAAGCTTTAGCTTGTTGTGGTGCATCAACAATACGAATGTCACCAGATGGTGTAATAGGCTCTTCGAGTTCTTGGGCAAACAATGTGCCATACCCGCACAAGGCCAATGCTCGCCCAATAGCGCCCGTTTCTGCCTTCTCTCGGTAATCAGCAAAGTGCTTCTCATGTTCTGTCTTATGAGCCTTAGCAATAAGTCTGCCTGATGGATCAAGAATCTCGGCAGCAAAAGTACAGTAGTCAGCGCCCGAAAGTTCGGGCACTGCATACGTTTTAATTGTCCAGTCTGGGTGTTCCTCTCGGAACCATGCAATACGTGGAGCTACTGGCAAGTATTGCTTGCCTTTTAAGTTGAGGAAGTGATCTTTAGGATTGAATGACATCTAATTCTCCGTTGTTAATTTTTTCTTTTGTTTCGTCGCTAATAACTGTAAGTGCTCGTTTGCTTAATGCATACGGGACTCTAAGGTCGTAAACGATATTGTTTGACACTGCATAATCATATGTTTTTAGCATGAACGATAATGGCAACCACGCCCACACATATTTCCAAGGGTTATTTACATACTCTTCAATTTTTGACAACTGGCCAATTAATTCAAGGCAGTTATCGGAAATAACAACACAATCAACATTTTCAATATTGCTTACTACACACACCAAGCTATTGTTTGCAAAGTCAGGGATACTTAACGCGCACAATAATAGTTGTTCACCATATGGATAAAGAGCATCTGGCCTATCTGCATACATCTCCGTGCACAAGTAATCTGATGATGCTGCTATAAATTTATAAACGCCGTCTATTTTCCATGCCCTAAAGTGATGCAATAACTCTCGGACTGATACCTCTTCCGGTGACATGTGTTCTGGTATGTTTGAACCTACGTGTTGAAGAAGGAGTTCTTTAGATGTAGCAATGATTGCAAATTTCCATATGCCTATATTGTTAGTTAAATACGTATACGAATCGCTTGTGGTGGATCGTATTGCCCACAATTTATGAGTACTTGGGTAATCTAATTGCACGTCAAAATTCTCTGGCTCTACAGGGAAAAGCGCATTAAATTTATCTACTGTAATATCCATTCATTTTCCTTAAATCTTTTAATTCTGTTTCTTGTTATGTCATTTCCAATTACTGACTCAATGTCATCAATTGCATTTATGACTTCAATCAATGTCCTACATATAACTGTCACATTTAAATTTGCGTAATGAGCTTGCTCCTTTCTTACTGCTCCAGTTTTTGTTTTTAATTCAATGCCTATACCTATTGGTGTTTTCCATTGTGAATTATGTACATACAAATCTGGAACTCCTAATGTATTTCCTTGCCAACCTGTGGCGTATGAGTATGCACCACAGGTTGAACATTTTGTTTTGCCTCGTGCTTTACCTGTTTCAAATACTGTGTATCCTAATACAGTCAGACACGAAACCACTTGTGACTGTAATGCTTTCTCACTTACAGTCGTGTTCTTATTAGTATGATTACTAACAGTAACACTATTGTTGCGATAAGTTTTACGCAACCACTAGCTCCATTTTTTTCCATATCTAGCCTTTAAGAAATTCCAAACAGGCTTGATATATCTTGTTGCTGATGTTCCATCAGGGAATGTTGCCATACGCTCAATTTCTAACGCCACTTTAGCTGCCAGTGGTGAGGGAGATCGCAGAATATGATTTAAAACCTGTGGGTACATCATTGTGTTATTTAGAGCTATTAATTCTTGCTCAGTTAATTTTGTATGTGCAGTAATTACCAACCTTTCGTAATTGTCTGGCTTGTAATTGTTCTTTCGGTAATCTGTTGCTTTGACAACATCTCCATTTGAAATTACATGTTTTGCTATAACTCTCTTATGCCAGCATCCATTTAGTAGTGCAATGATGTGTTGTCTACTCCATGTTGGCCATGCTGTCGGAGGAAGTATAGAAAACAAAGTCAATGAATCTGTTTTTTTCTGGTCAATTGCTTCATTTAACCAAAGATCGTAAATGAGTAAAGCAGTGTATTTGTTACTAACATAGACACTAGATGTACTAGTGCCTATGTGATATGCAACAGGACAATCGTACCTTTTGCGAGACGATGCCATCAGAATTTAGGTACGTATTTACCAGCTGCGCGAGCTACGCAATGACCACATTTCCAAGGAGGAGTCCACACTCCTTCTAAAAATGCATCAACTACATCTACAACTTTTGCTTTGCGTTCTTGGTCCCAGTTTTGATCATCCCAATTTTTTCCTGTCTTCCACACAAACGAATCACCTTTTTCATATAACGTATCTAATGTTTCTATATTTAATACTGATGAACTAAGATTTGATTTATTTGATAACACACTTGAAGGCACTCTAAAAGAACATATTTTTAATTTCCATGCTGGCCACGTTAATGTCACTATTTGTGTTGGGCCAATTGTAATTTCCAACTTATCCCAACCTGATTTAAATTCACTTGTTAACGCCATTTCAGTAATGACTGTATTTATATCGCCTAACATATTTCTCCTTTGTAAAAAACTTGTGGAGCCTAAAATGCAATTCAGACTCCACAAGGTGTGGTAGATTCCCCGTCAATTATACCGTAAGTAATTTACTCACATGTGCAGTTTGGCTCCCAGTTTTTGCACTCATCGCATATTTCAGTACCCATCAGATGATAGTCATCATCCTCTAACTCATCACCGCTGCGTTGTACATGTTCCCAACCTTTGGGTCCAGCGTATATATTGCCAGCAAAACACATACCCGGTTCAGCATAGCGACATGTGAACTCAAGGTCGGGAAACATATCAGACATAGTGTGTATCCATGTGTCTGCTGGACCCCAAGCTGTATCAAAAGCTATAGTGACATGCCCTTCTTTGAAGTCAAGATAGCATGTGTCACACGCTCCCCATTTCGTACCCCAGTTATCGTATTGCCAGTTGACGTTACCAAACCCATTTGCATCCAATGGTTCCGGTACAGACTTGTTGAAGTCTAGTACCGATGTGCTTGTCTCAAACTTTGTAGTGTGTAATTCAGCCCAAGCAGACACCTTGTCTGCTGGGCCAGTGATTGTCAATTCATTCATACACCAATTAGGCATTGTGTTATTCCTTATCCGTAGACTAACTCACCAAATACTATTATCTGTAGCATTGTGTCTATGACATCTTGATCGACCTGCTGTTCTTCCTCAAACGATCGATCGCCTTTTTTCCATGCCTTACGTAGATATGTCAAGATATCAATAGGTAATACCCAACATAAGAAATTCTCTTCATTATGTATGCCTATGCGCCACTCGGTCGGTTCGTCAATCCAATTTGCAGTCCATTCAGTTACCCATTCACAATGATGTAACGCCTCTGTAATTTGGTCATACCAAAACTCTCGGTCAATATCACCGGGTATCCACTTGATGTGTGTGTCATTTGCTTGCATTACGTCGTACTTCCTTTACTGTCATGTCAATCCTGTCCCAGTTTGTGCCGTAGTTGGCATCAAATCCATCGTGTAATTCTTCTACTACAGCTGGCCACTCATCATCTCGCTCGATGATTTCAGCTATGATTAAGTTGTGTGATTGAAACTCTTCTCTGTTGACTCCACAAACAAAGTCATATGGTCCCCACACCTCAACGTAAAACTCCGGGAATTCCTCCCGGAGTTTACGTAGTGCCTTTTCAAACGCTAAGTCTTTGGTATTCCATTCTTCTTCTGTCATTTATCTTCACCCCATCCATCTGGTTGCAGTAGTGAACAATCCGTATATAAGTCTTGACCACTGTACAGATCAGTCCACTCGTTGTATGTGCAGTCATAGATGTACTCAAACATAGCGTCATTGAATTCATCTATGTTTCTCTCGTGATATGTAGATGCAACAAGTGCAAGGAACTTCTTAATCTCGTCATCAGTGGGTCTGTCAATCTTCATCTGTTTGACAGCCTCATCAATGAATTTAATGACACGTCTGTCACTGTAAAAAACACTAACATCTGTAAATATCATCTTGCCTACACGAGACATCAACTCTACACCAACGCACGGGGAGAGAACCTCCCCGTCTTCTGTGTAATGCTGATCACGTGCATAATCGTAGTGGTCGGTTGACCATTCTTCTTCTTCGCATACTGAATAAAACATATTGTGTTACCTCGTGTTTATTTGTTTGTTTAATTAAACCCACTTAGCTGCAGGGCCGTGGGCGCGGATGACAACATGACTGTCGCCATCACATTGGAGAGATGCAGGACAACTTACGCAGGTTGTGTGCATCGGTAGCATATTGCGGAACGTACGCATCTCATTGATGAATGGATCGCTAGGGCATTGCTTCATACCCTTGCTGTATGCTACGTGCCTACGATTGACATAGTCATGCTCAGGTAGAACAGTAAACGTACCCCAGCCAGCTCGCTCAGCATCTATTTGGTCAGTGTAGTTGTCGCATGATGCTTGCAGTATGCCCTTGAATGGTTCTGCAATCCAGCTACGCCACTGATGTGTATAACCTCGATGGCCAAGACTATGCCGTAGTAAGTCACCCCATATAGGGAATGGTACAGCTACTGGGTCACCGTATGAACCAATGCGCGTCTGCTTGCCAGCAACAACTTGTATTGACGCAGCAACATCACTAGACACAAGTGGTATGTTGCCACGATGCCATGATTCATATATGGAAGCAACACCCTTACCTATATTGACATAGCAAGTACGAACCATCTTTACCTTGCCATTGATGATATGTTTCTTCCAGCCTTTCATGTGTGGGCATCTGCCACAGATGCAACGGTCAAGTCCTGTGTCAATAGCATCTTGTGGATGAACATCACGCATGATGATGTAGGTCTGCAACATGTCACCGGTCTTGATGTTGTAGTCCTCTTTGTTAGTCTGGCAGTTAGACATTACTGCAATGATGTTGTGTCTAGGGTCAAGTTGTGACCAGCCTGTGTACATACAATACGAGTTGTACTTTGGCTTCATCTCTTTGCCATTGTGTACATTAGTAAAAAGAGCTGGATTTGCATCCAGCCCAAACTTGTTTAGGTATTCTCTTGCTGTCATTGTGTTATTCCTCCGTCACCGTTTTAAGTATTTCGTTCCAATTAACATCGCGTAATTCGTTATTCATTACGTCAGTCAAATAATAGTTTTCGCAACCAAGCATTAACTCGTGATACATCTCTTCAAAGTATTCTTGCAAATGCTTTTCTGCATGATGTTGACGTTCGTGCTCACTGTGCTCCTGATACCAGTTCTCTACATCTTCTTGATGATGTAGATAGAACAACCATGTTGCGTGATTAGTCCAGCCATTGTATGTACTCAATTGTGTCTTCCTTCTGTTACGTTGCTCATTGTTTTTGATTCGATAAATGTGTGTAGACGACAAGTTGTATTTAGCACACAAAGCGGCAACACTTGTACCACTTTGTGCTTGTTGTCTTATTGACTCAATTTGTTTTGGCGTCAGCTTTTTAACAGGCATTATTCATTAGTATCTCCTTTATTATTCCAAAACCAAAACACTGAGAATCTTTCGTCGTCTTTGTCAATGATTTCACATATATAAAACGCATCCTCCTTGCTGATGCCAGCCCAGCCAATGTCTATATTTACTGTACTTAGATCATCGCATTCACCCTCACATTTCTTGCCTACACAATCAAGTGCAAAGCCACACTCAATGCGAAACTTCCATGTGTCATACACATCCTCATCATCATCAAGTACATCGATGCTGTATGTGCGATGTGCATTAACAGGACAGTCTTTCCACTCGCTGTTATGCCACTGTAACTCCCATATCTGTGCAGCAGTATTCATGATGATTTCTGCTGCCATATGGTAATACGCGTCTGGGTATCTTCTATTCATAATGACTCCTTGTTGTGTTTTGATTCTCTCCCGGCATCGATTCTATTATCATGTAGTACGTTGATGGTCCGTCATATCCATCATCATCAACATCTTCACCACGCAGATCAGCGCGTTCCATGTGACGTAGACAATTTTCACCATCAGCTTTCTTTGCCTCCTCTGTCAGTTCTTCGCAATACTTATACAACTTTTCTCTAAGCATTTCTGCTTGCTGCCGTGATGAACACTTGCAATATTTCTGAAGTATCTGCAAATATCCCCACCATCCTCCTTCTTCTGGCCCACCGTAATAAGGCACGTTTTCATAAAAAGAAAGGTAGCACTCTTGTGCTACCTCACTGTCTTCTATAATCTCATCCCATGCTTGTAGAAAGATGCTTTTATCACTCATCATCATTATCTTCTTTAGGTTCTATATGTATTGGTTTACAAAACTTGACTGGCATGACTCTATTGCCATGACATTTGTAGCAAGACACGTTATACACACCACTGAAGTAATCTTCTGCATAGCCATCGTCGTATAAGTCCTCATACGTTAGACCATTGCAA
>JACCDO010502057.1_pt1 | contig 10770 bp, 9 predicted proteins | sample 7446101 | NCBI WGS metagenome assembly JACCDO01 (sample SAMN15323440, study PRJNA562643) | freshwater metagenome | isolation source: river surface water | place: USA:Blue River Watershed | collected 2017-08-16
GCTGGATTTTTTGCTTCAAATAAAAAGAACGGAACTAAACAACTAACTGATGATAATCTTGTTGGTTTAGGTAAGTTAATAGATTCAACCAGTGATCCAGATGAACCAATTAATAAAACAATTAACATGATGTTTGCATTAGGAGCATCTGGTACAGGTAAAACAACAAGATATTTTGGTAAATCTGATGCTTCTAATCCCGATGATAGAGAAGGTATTATTCCTTATATTATTAATAAGTCACAAAAATCTGGTACTAAAGTAGAATTTGCTTATTTTATTTGTTATGGTCAGAAAAAATTAAAAACTAAAGCTGCTAATGATTTTGATGAATTATTATTATTTTTTAATCCTAAAAATCCAAGTGAAAACCCATTTGCTTATCAAATGGAACAATCATCAGAGCAAGCAACTGAATATACAGATTTTTATGTAAAACTAGTTAATAAAAAATTAGTAAAGAAAGACTTTTCAGCCGTATCCAGTTTTATTTCTGACGGTGGAAATATTACAACATTAACATCTCAAGTTGCTACAAATGTATCACCTCCACCACCTCCACCAACAGCACAATCAGCACAATCAGCACAACGTCAAGCTGGTACTACACCAAGTAGAGCTCAAGTACAACCGCCATCATCACCACCTTCACCATCAATAGTATCATCACAATCAGCACAAGGAAAAACATTTAGAGATATTTTAGAAGATCAATCAGAATCTGCTTCTGCCATATGGTTAGAAGTAAATGAATCAAATAAACTAAACTTATCTGATATTTTCGAGTCATTATTAAATAAACAAAAAGATATATTTACTGTTTTAGCAACAAAAAATAATATTGAAAGCTCAAGAGGTCATACATGCGTATTAATAAAAATAACTGAAAATGCCATATCTAAATATTTCCCATTATTTGATATGGCTGGTACTGAAAATACTGAACAAATGGATGCTTTCTTAACTACATCTGGTACAAGACCTAAATTAGCTAAATTAATTAAAACAGTTAATAGAGTTACTAAAACAGATAGTATATATGGTAATACTTCAGACGAAACAACACAAGTATCATCACTTGTCGATATATTAAATAATGAATCTATGAAAACATATATTACACAAGCAGGTGGTGCAAAAGGTAAACAAAGTATTGCACAAGTACAAACACAAGTTTCTTCTGACGCAACTTCAATCCCTGAAACATTTTTAGATAAAATTGTTAAAGAGGGGTATTATATTAATCATACAATTGCCACTCTAATGTTTGCATCAATGTGTATTGGTTATAGTTTAAAAACTGAAGTATCTAATAGTATTGATCAATTTGATAATTTTGGTTCAACCTTATTTACTGACTTAACAAATAAAGCTTGTTTTTCTACTGATGGTTTAAATTGTTCAAAAACCCGTATGTTATATCCGACTGGATCATTTAATTCTATATTAGGATCTAGTTGTATTTGGGCACAAGTATTGTTTAGCTTTTTATATTGGAACCAAGAATCAGAAAATAGCGCACGTAAATGGCTTGAAACTAAAATGGAAACAACAAGTTTTCCAAATTATTTGGAAGATATGTTGGATTTAAATATATCACAATCACCTGATATTAAAATTAGCCAAATTAAAACTAATTGGGAAAATGTTACAACTACTGATTATTCTACCCAAATTTCACAATTATCTGGTATTATGGGAGAATGGTCAAGATATAGTTCTACATCAGGTTCAACTGTATCATATGCTTTTGATGGTAATAAAATTGATATTAGTGTTTTACCATCATCAACAGTATTAGTAAGTTCCGCTCGTTCTGGTAGAAAAATTAAAGAATATAAAAGTGAAAAGTTTGTAACTATAGAACAAACTACACTTGATATTACTGGATTACCTGCTGATAAACAGTTTTCTAGAGAAGACAAAGTAGAGTTTTCTCCAAGTTATTTAGATGCTTTTATGAATCTAGACACATATAAACTTACACAACAAGTGATAGATAAAATTAAAGAACTTTCACGTATAATAAGCATATGGTTTGATAATGATATTAACTTTTTATTATTTATTAATAAAAATATTAAAAGTATTAATAATTTTACAAGTATTGAAAAATATAAAACATTTATAACAAGTTTAAATACAAGTTCAAATGTAAATAATGTTGTAGACATTTTAAATATATTTACAAAATTAAAATATTATATAGATAGTAAATTTGGTACATCTGTAAGATCTACAACAGCTGCTTCACCATCTACATCACAAACTAAACCCACAATAACAGAATTAACTACAACAAACCAATCTATATTAATTAGTTTATGTAAGTTTTTTAGTCAAATTAATGATGGTCAAATAATAACAATAATAGAACCAAAAACATCAAACTTTGGATTAAAAGTTGGTCAGGTTGAGATACAAATTAGTAAAGAACTTATTAATAAATTAAATTTAATAAAGACAAAACTTTCTTCGATACAACAAACATCTCTACCTATTTCTATAAAAAATCAAATGAATAGAATACAAGATGGTAGATGTACAGCAAGTAAAATGGTATTAATGCATTTAGTAACTGGTCAAGGTCTAAAACATTTTATGGTTAATGAAACAGCTTATTTAACTGAAGAATTTTATAATTCAACAAATATAGTTATTTAATTTTCACCAAAATCCTTAATCATAAAAATAGAATCTTCAGTTGGTAAAAAATATTTATTTCTTATAAAAGCAACATGTTCATAACCCATTTTTTTATATAATAAAAATGCGTGGAAATTAGACCTACGTGTATTTAAACATACAATTTTATTATTCGCTTTAGAATCAATAAAATGTTTTTCAATTAGTTTTTTAGCTAATCCTTTACCCCTATATTCTGGGTCAACACATATCATAACAATACCGTATAGTTCTTTATACTGTAAATTAGATTCTAACATCATTTTACCATCTTGATTAATCGGGTCAAATATGTCTTCTTTATATGATAAATCTGTATTAGATTCATCACACGAAGAAAATTTTTTATTACAAGGAGTAATTGGACCTTGTAACATAACACCAATAATTTTATTATCACCAGTTTCAATTAAAATACCATTATCAATAAAATGTTTAATAGCAGATTTATACCATTGATCTGTTTGAACAAAACATTTTGTATGTAAATCATAAACTTGATCTAAATCATCTTGAGTACCCCGTCTAAACTTAACTTTCATTAATAATAATTATATGTCAAATCTCTAAATCGCTAAATACTTTACAAAAGTTTGATTTAAGAAATTAAAATATTAGTATTAAATAATGGAAAATAAAAATTCCATTTTATCAATTGAAAAAAACATTATGAAATCAATTAATAAAACAAAAACTGGAAAATATCCAAGAGGTGTTACCTTTGCGAAAAAATGGAAAGAAAAAGAAATTTCAAATGTAATTATAACAAAAAATGAAATGGAATCATTCAAAATAGACCAAAAGTTAATAAAAGAATTTTTAGATCAAGAATATGATAGAATAAATAAAACATATATTGCTAAATTACAAAAATGTCTAGAAAAACAATCTAATACAGAAGATATTAATATTAAACAAAAAAAAGAAAAAGCCATCGAATTTCTACTAAAAAATAAATATTTTTTAGAACAAAATGGAGCAAGTAAAGAATATATAGAATCATATGTTAATACACAGTATGAAGAAATAAATAACACATACGTTTACCAAAAAAACCTACCAGATTTTAAAAAAGAAGATATACCATTAGATAATGTTGATTTTATTGATTAAACTTTTTGAACCAATCCATTAACCACATTGTATTTAATATCAAATAATGATTTAACTTTTTCATTATGGGTGACATATATAATAATTTTATTCTTAAATATGTCTTTCAAGTTTTTAGCTATTTCTAATGCCATTTCATCATTAAGATTTTCATCAATTTCATCGAATAATAATACACTATAGTTTCTAGTTTTAACACCATATATTAGTCTAGCAATTAACAATCTAATACGTTCACCACCAGATAATTTTTCTATATCAACATACTGATTTGATAAAAATAAATGTTTAATTTGAGCTGATTTTAAAGCTTCTTCAATAATATCTAATTTAGGATTTTCATCATAATTTGTAACAATATCGTGTAAATTACCACTAAATAAACTTTTATGATTTGGTAAAGTTAAATAAGATTCAATATTAACTAAACCAATATTAGGCTCAATGTCAATTGAATCTGGTTTAACTATTCCTTTTAATGAATATAATAAACTAGTTTTTCCACTTCCAGATTCACCTGATATTAAAACATGATCACCCATCTTGATATTAATAGGTTCAGTTAATATAATTTTTGGTTTTTCGTTTTTAATAGATTTAATTGTTATATGATCTAATTTTTCATTAAGAGTATTAACATATTGATCGGTTGGTTTGAAACTATTTAAATATTCCAGACGTTCTTTCATTTTTGTGTAATTAACTTTTTTCTTATAATAATTTTGAATAATATCAGCAATAAATTCAACATCATAAATTATTAAGAAATAATAGAGAAAATCAAACGGTGTAATATCTTTTACTTTATTCATTATAATAATTATAAACATGGAAAACATAATAATATTTGATTTAAAATCAAGTACATCATTTAATTCTGTTATACCTGTACCAATTTTTTCGAATTTAGTATAATTATCCATTAAGTATTTTGAATTAAATTCATTGTTTATAATAAAATTTTTACCGTTTACTAAATATTTTCTAATAGTATTTTCTTGTTGGAAAAATTGTTTTGTTAAATCTATTTCAGCAATTAGTTTATGTTCATTTAATGATTTAACAATAGCATAAAATACTGCTAATAAACCAATTAATAATCCATATTTTTTATTAATAGCTATTACTATTATTGTAATACATCTAATTGGTATATCATATTTAATCTTAATGTTATTAACATAATCATCAATATTATCATTAAGATGATCCAAAATATTAAAATATTCAACAAGATCAAACCCAAGTAATACATCTTTAGACATTCTGATCATTCTGTCGTTAAAATAATGTGTATTTGATATCTTAAGCTTTTCTAAGAGTTCAGCTTTTGTCTTTTTAAAATAGCGTTCGACTGGAATATGTAAACCTAATAAACATAATAATATAATAGAATATTTTCTTACCTGATCGGGATTATTTTTTAACATTTCACTAAGAAAAATGAGAGTCCAATAAAACCCATCTCTTATAACAGATGTTGTAATTGATAATAATAAAAATTTATTATACAAATAATTTAAATCATATTTATTTAATAAAATTGTAAAATGACTTTCAATATCCATGTTTTTGTTTTAATATATTTTATCTAGATTTTTTCCTTAAGAACATGTTAAAATATATAAATAATACTTTTGTTCATATCTATATGCGCAATTTTATTAGAACTATTACACCTAATATACATTTAATACCTACCAATACTTATACTAAAAAAATAATACCAAATGCGTTATCTTATTATAATAAGTGTTTTTCACATAAAACATTAAATTATAAAAATGTTATTAGACCAGTAGAATCAACACATGATAGATTTATTATATCTAATTCTATATTTGGTGAGATGTTTATAGATCAATCAAAAGAAATTAATATTAATGACTTTGTTAATATTGAACACTTAATGTTTGATGATCAAATTAAAAAAAAAAGAGCTGAATATTGTATGATATATCCAGATATATTTATTAGTAAACTTAATTTAACACTACTAAGAAATAATACAATGTTTAATATTGAAGAAAATATTACTATTGAAAAGTATGAAAACAATAAGAAAAATTTAGTATGTTTTTATGATCTTATTATTAACAATCGTACAACAAACAAATTAAAAATAGAAACAAATGACATAGATTTTAAAGGATATAACGATTTATTTAACAATGGATTATTATAAAGACATAATTTTATTGATATTATAAATGTTAATTTATAAAATTAATAATTATACTCTAACTCTTACATTATTATCATCTAATATTATAAATATAAATATTATTGACACATCAACAGCTATAATTTATGATAAAAATATAATTAAGGAACATATTAAAAATAATTTAATGACAATTGAGCAAATATACAACTTAATAATAAATTCATTAAATAATAAACATCAATATAACTATACAATATTAAATCTAAATGATACAATAAAATTATCATTTACATACGATTCAAATATTATTACAATTACTGAAGAATTTATATTAGAAACCACAAGTTATACTAACAAACATCTTCATATGCTGATACAAGAATTAACATTTCAAGTTAAAAACTTAGAAAATAAAATAAATGACATGTCTATAAAAGACTTATGTATCCCTGTATTTAATAATCCAAGAAATCCACATCAATATAAAATTCTTAATTTAGGATATGATACTATAATATTTAATGTTGATAATCCAAAACAATCTTCTATCAATAATCATCCAAAATTATTTGATGAAAGAAACTATATGCCAAATAATATTATTTTTGATAATATAATATTAAATAATCATGAACAAAATTATGATGAAAATATTAAATTTATCTCTTCATTAAAATTTATAAATAAGATACATATTAGATTTAATCCTAGTGTTCAATTAACTGAATCTATTAAAAAAATTTTATATAATGAATGTTTAGCAATTATGAATAATAAAAAAATAATTTTAGAAATTGATTTGTGTTGTATAAATAATACTACTATAAATAAAGATCATATATTAGATTATGTAATGACCATACTTCAAAATACACATAAAAGCGTATCAAAAATAATTATAATGAATATATTTCAATTAACTAATACATTAAAAAAATTTATTTCTTGGTGTAAATATAATAATATTATGGTTGTATAAATTAAATTTGTAAATATTGTACTACAGAATCTAATGTATTATAAAATATATCTGGATTTACATCATCAGTTGTCCAATATTCATTACATTTCCCATTTATAATATTATTTATTTTGTTTATAATATTATTTTTTGTTATTGCATCAATTTGTAAACCAGTTTTATTTAGATATTTTATTACATCAACATAACCTCCATAAGCTGCTAGTTCTAATAAACTTTCTTCAATAAATAATTCATCTTCATCTTCTACCTGTTCTTTATGTATAAAATCATAAGGATAATATTTTAACAACAATTTTATTCTATTTGTAACTGTTTTCGAATTAAATTTACTTCTTAACATATATTTAATTACACATTCGCCATATCTATTTTGATAAAGTAGATTTGCTTCTTTTGATGTAATTAACCATTCTACCATATCATCACTTTTATTATGTAAACAAGCAATAAAAAATGGTGTTTCTCCTGTCTTATTATCTTCCATATTTACATTTCCAAATTGATGTTTAACCATCCAATTTACAATATCATCTACATTACCATCAATAAATGGTTTTGTATCAAGTTTAACTTTAATAGAGTCATTATTAACATCAGTAAAATATGTATTTATGTGTTTAATTATCATTAAGCCTAATAATTATTAAACTATCATATTTACTTTTCAATATTTTATAAAGATTTATTATAATATAGTTTAATAATATTTATGCTAAGTTTTGACATAAATTTAGATTTAGGTCCTGTAAAAAAATTTACACATTTAGTTAATAAATTTGATATTGAATATATTTCGCAACAATATGATAAAATATATAAATCATTTATCAAAGATAATTATTTAGATGATCAACAAATTAGAAATACTGTTATTACATATAGATATAGAATACCATATTTAGATGAATTACAATATTGGTCTAACATTTTTAATTCACAACTTCATAAAATGCTTATACTTCAATATATATTTGAAATGGATTCATATTCAACAACAATTATTAGTAAAATTAGTAATTGTTATACAATGATAAGAACATTTGATTCTGTTAATGATTTGGCTAAAATAATTACATATTATGGTAATTACTACAGAAATAATAAAATAATATATCAAGGTATCACTTGGTTAGGATCTATTGGTTTATTTACTGCTAAATCTTTTTCTAATTCATATGCTGTTTCATTAAATACTAGAATATTATCTAATATTCATAATAAGCATCTTGTTCATAATTTTATTAATTATTTACATACATATTATTCTTCATCAGTTTTATTAAGATTAGTTATGGAAAATTGTATGACATTAAATGAAACCAAAATAATATTATCAAAATATAGATTAATTCAACCTGTTTATTATATTGTTACTGATTTCAAAACAAATCATTTTGTTATCAAAAGATCCAGTACTAGTTCACAAATTTATTATAATAATGAAATTGTTCAAACAAATCATGATAACTTATATTCATTTAATTATTATAATACTTTTACTAGACAAATAATAGCTAGTGATATCATCAAATATAATTATGGTTTTGAAAATATTATTGAAAATCTCATGAATTATCCAATTTATTCTAACAACACAATATATTTAGCTATTATGGATTTACATAATTTTAATATTATATAATATGTAATTTTATATATAGTATAATAAATTTATTCAATATTATTATAATATGGTTACCATAAAAAAAATATTTACTGATTTTTCACTTATAACACCTCCACTTTTATTTTTAATTTTTATCATTGCTATTAATGTTTATACTAAAATTGGGTTTGCTTCCATATTATTTTGTATAAGTTTAATTAGTATGTGTGGTTTAATTAAACCAGTATATGGATATTATTGTTCAGTTATTTTAATTATTCTGATTATATTATCTTTAAAATTAACTAAAGAAGATAAAACATCACATTCTGTAATACCATTAAATATATTTCAAACATGGCACACTAAAGAACTACCACCTAGAATGAAAAAAAATATAGAAAAACTAAAAAAAACTAATCCAAGTTTTACTCATTATTTATATGATATAGAAGAATCACGTAATTTCATAAAAGACAATTTTGATGCTAGTGTCTTAGCTGCTTATGATAAAATTGTTCCACCTGCTTATAAGTCAGATTTATGGAGACTTTGTATTTTATATAAAAAAGGTGGAATTTATCTCGATGTTAAATTATGTTGTGCACCAGATTTTGATTTAAGTGAACTTGTTGATAAAGAATATTTTGTATTAGATAGACCTTATGTTGGTAAAAACTTTACATTACAAAATGAATTAGATCTTGTTAATCAAAAAGACTATTACAAGAACATGTATAATAAGATTGATCCATTATTATGGGAAAATAAAAAAATTGGTATATATAATGCTCTTATCGTAGCAAAACCTGGTAATAAATTTTTACTGGATTGTATTAATCATATTATTAAAAATGCAAATAATGATTATTATGGTTTTAGTAGTTTAAGTATTACTGGTCCACAATTACTTGGCGATATTTATTTTGATAATGATTATACTAAAATTGATTCTATGGATTTATTTAATAGTTCTGATTGTACATATATATTTAATCGTCATAAAAAAATTATGACTCATTATCCTGAATATAGAGCTGAACAAAAAATGTATGGATTACATGTTGATTATCACAAATTATGGAAAAACAGATTAGTTTATAACTAAGCTTTATTTATTTCAACTATAAAATTTAATAAATTTCATTATAAAAACAAATATATTTAATATTTATAATGAAGTTTAGTTTAGGCCTATTGTATTCTTCTTTAGCTAGTTTATTTTACACTAGTACATATGATTTTAACCAAATGAATATTGGTGTTTATCTTAGTGGAGCTGCTTATTGTGATAAGCTTAATTATAATACTATGAAATTAGCTGGTCCCGCTTCTGGATTTATTGTTAAAGATACTTTATATGACAGCAAAACTGATTTACAAGGTTATACTGGTGTTTTACCTTCCACTAAATCAATTTATGTTTCATTTCGAGGATCTTCTTCTGCTATGAATTGGATGGATGATTTTGAAGCAAGAAAAGTCGATTATAAATCTTGGCCAGACTGTAAATGTCAAGTACATAATGGTTTTTATAAAGCTACACTCAATCTTAAAGATCAAACAATTTCTTCTGTTAAAAATCTTCAAAAATTATATCCTGGATATTCTGTATATGTTGTTGGTCATTCACTTGGAGCTGCGGTTGCTGAACTTATATCATTAGAATTATTAACAAATGGTATTACATCACATGTTTATAATTATGGTCAACCACGTGTAGGTGATATTAGTTTTGCTTCATATGCTAAACCAAAAATTGGAGATTATTGGCGAGTAACACATAATAAAGATATAGTTCCACATACACCACCTACTGATGTTATGAATTATTATCATTCTTGTGGAGAAGTTTGGGAAGATTCATATGGTACTCTTCATACATGTTCTAGTACAACATGTGAAGATCCAAAATGTGCTGATCAATTTGCTCTTTATCAAACTAATACGGAAGATCATAGTTATTATTTAGATCATAGAGTTAGTTGTGAAGCCAGTACTTTTTAATTATAAAATAATTATTTTTATTACATGTTCATATTCCACAATAATATATCATGAATATTTTCTGTTATTTCAGTGTAATTCATATTTTTTTCCCATACACCATCCTTATATAATTTACATTTACAAATTTTAGATTTTTCATCTATTTCTCCACATAAACTTAATAGTCCATCTTTGTAAATTTTAAACTTATTACCAAATAATTTA
>JACCDO010907704.1_pt1 | contig 10770 bp, 8 predicted proteins | sample 7446101 | NCBI WGS metagenome assembly JACCDO01 (sample SAMN15323440, study PRJNA562643) | freshwater metagenome | isolation source: river surface water | place: USA:Blue River Watershed | collected 2017-08-16
GGGAGTTTTTTAATTTAAAGTTAAAAATTTTATATATAACTTTATGCCTGAATTTTTATCTATACGGGAGTAGAAAAGAAAAGTGTGAATCATGATAGCTTCACGGCTAATCTACCCAAATTTTTCCACTGAAGTAGGCTTACTCAAAGAGTAACTTATGTTTTTTATAATTTAAATTGAATTTTGCTTTATTTTAAAGTGTTTCAAAATTATAAAAAAGGGTGTAAAACCAAATGTTCTTGATAAAATAAAATTATTTGGCAAAATATCATCATCTAAAAATAATTATCATGTTTTTCTGATTGATATTAGAGAAAATAATATAATTCAGAAAATTGATAAGAATTTTAAATATTTGTCATCCATCTTTGAATTGAAAAATAATGAAAATTGTGATATATGTGAAAATCAGATTAAAAATAAATTAGATATTAATCATATTTGTATTCCATGTGAAATTGATCTTGTATTTGAAGAATTTTTATATCTAATGGTTGAAAATAAAGATCCGATTCATAAGTTACAAAAAGATGGATACAATATTGTTTTAACTGACGAAAAAGAATATTGTTTAGAATATTAAAATTGAATTTTTATATAATATAAATTATTAAGAAAATAAAATGTATTCTGGTCATTATTTAATTTATGTTCTAAAAAGTAATATAGATGATTTGAGAGATATTTTTGAGATTGAAGAAGAAATAGATGAAGAAATAAGTTCTATCTATGAATTTATAGATATTTGTAATCAAATTTTAGAAGATTATAAATTTTTAAAAATCTTAAAAATGCCATGTTGTTATTTTGACGATAACGAACTTTTTATTGGTGTTCATCTTGGTGAAATGAGTGTACAATATCGTGATAATATAGAAAAATATTCTAATTTAGAAGAATATTTAGAAAGACATTATGAAAAATTAAAAAAAATAGAAAGTGTATTTGTAGATAATAGAAACTTGATAGATAATGAAGTAGATAAAATATTTAATGAATATCCAAAAATATCAGAATATTTTTCTAAGTCTAATTTTGAGTTTATTACAATTCCAAATGATTGTGAAAGCTGTACATAAATTAAAATAAAAATTTTATTATATTATAATATAATAAAATCTTATAATAATGTCTTTAATTTTATGGTTTCGTGATTGTTCTTACGATAATAAAAGTCTAGTAGGTGGAAAATGTAGTTCTCTAGGAGAACTTTATCATTTATCAAAAAAAATTAATTTTAATATTGCTGATGGTTTTGCAATAACGACTAATTTTTATGATACATTTATTCAACAAAATAATTTAGAATCATTGGTAAATAAAAATTTTGATAATTTAACTCTAGAAAATCTAGATCAAGAATCAGAAAATATTCGTAAAAATATTTTAGAAGGTCAATTTTTACCTTCGCAAGAAGAGTTAATTTTATCTAATTTTGATTTATTGGATAATCAATATTCTAATACTTTAAAAGTTGCGGTAAGATCAAGTGCTATAGCTGAAGATCTACCAAATGCTTCTTTTGCTGGTCAACAAGATAGTTATTTAAATATTACCAGAGATAATTTATTATTAAGTATTAAAAAATGTTTTGCATCTTTATTTAATAGTCGAGCAATCTCTTATAGATCTAGATATAATATATCTATTCAAGATGTTAAAATTTCAGTTGCTGTTCAAAAAATGGTTAATTCATTTAGTTCAGGTGTTGCTTTCTCTTTAGATCCAGAATCCGGTTATAATAAAGCAATAATTATAAATTCTTCTTTTGGTTTAGGTGAAATAGTAGTTGGCGGAGGTGTAAAACCGGATGAATTCATATTAGATAAAAGAATTATTTATGAAAAAGATCCTATTTTAGAAAAAAAGTTAGGTTACAAAGATATAAAAATAATTATTGAAGAGTCTGGAGGTTGTTTAGAAACACATACTACTGAAACTGAAATTAATACTTTCAGTTTAACTGAAGAAAAAGCAATTGAACTTGGAAGATATGTTTTTGAACTTGAAAAATCTTATTCTGAAATGTTAAATAAAAATATTGGTATTGATGTTGAATGGGCTCTAGATGAAAATAATGATTTGTTTATTATTCAAACAAGACCGGAAACAATACATTCTACAAAAGATTTGACTTTGTCTAGATATTTTTTAAAAGAAAAAGGAGAATCAATATTAACTGGAGTAGCAGTAGGAGATAAAATTAGTTCTGGAAAAATTAAAATATTGAATAGTATGAAAGATTTTCAATTATTTAATAAAGGAGATATCTTAGTTACAGATATGACAACACCTGATTGGGAACCAATTATGAGAATAGCTTCAGGTATTGTTACAAATAAAGGTGGAAGAACTTGTCATGCAGCTATTGTTGCAAGAGAATTAAATTTGAATGCAATTGTAGGAACTAAGAATGGTACATCTATATTAAAAAATTATGATGAAGTAACTATATATTGTGCAGGTGGAGAGGTCGGAACAGTTTATAATAAAATGCTTGAATATGATTGTGAAAAAATAAATATAACGAATGATTTTAAATTACCTGTGCAATTAATGTTAAATGTCGGAAATCCGGAATCAAGTTTTATTCATTCTTTAATTCCAAATCATGGAGTTGGTTTAGCTAGAATAGAATTTATAATTAATAATTATATAAAAATTCATCCACTTCTATTATGTGATTATCCGAATATTAAAAATATAGAATTAAAAAATGAAATTTCTAATATACTTCAAAAAACTGATTCGAAAGAATTTTTTGTAAATAATTTAGCGAAGGGTGTTGCTAAAATAGCCTCTGCATTTTACCCAAATGATGTTATTGTCAGATTATCAGATTTTAAATCGAACGAATACAAAAATTTGAAAGGAGGAGAAATATATGAACCAGATGAAGAAAATCCAATGATTGGTTGGAGAGGAGCTTCGAGATATTATTCTTTGAAGTATAAAAACGCATTTCATTTAGAATGTCAAGCATTAAAATATGTTCGAGATGTCATGAAAATGACTAATGTTGTTATAATGGTACCTTTTTGTAGAACAACTAAAGAATTAGAATTAGTTATTCGAGAAATGGAGGATTGTGGTTTAAAAAGAGGAGATAATGGTTTAAAATTATTTATTATGTGTGAAATACCTTCAAATGTTATTGAAGCAGAAGAATTTAGTTCTTATATTGATGGAGTCTCAATTGGTGGAAATGATCTTTTGCAATTAACATTGGGGGTTGATCGAGATAGTGAAATGATTACATATCTTTCGGATGATAAAAATTTAAGTTATCGTAGAATGATTCAAATGGCAATTCAAACTTATAAAAAAAATAATGTTAAAGTTGGATTTTGTGGTCAACAACCATCGGATAGTATAGAATTTTGCGAATTTTTAATTAATTCCGGAATAGATTCTATATCGGTAACACCAGATTCAGCTATAAAAACAATTTATAATTTACACAAATTTATTTAAAGTTGTAAAATTTTTATGTTATTTAATCATAAAAATTATTTTTTTAGTTTTTTAATAAAATTTAATTTAGAAGATGATTCTTTTTGTCGAAGAGAAATAAAAATATTTTCTCCTTCTTCTTCAACTAAAAATTCACTACTTTTAAAATATTGTAAGTAGTCTTCTAAAGGATATTGTGGGAAATAATCTAATTTTGAATTTAATTCGATTCTTTCACCATTCGCAAGATTTTCTCTAAAACCAACAAAAAAGTTATTAATATTATAGATTAAAAATCTATCTTTTTCGCTTTTATTAATTGATTTTAATAGTTTAGGTGTCATAACATGATTATAAGCTTTGCAACCCATATAATTTTTTAAAATTTCATTATTATTACTCATTTTTATATACATATTATTTATTTATAAATCTTAATTTATCAAAATAATTTAAAAGGATAATTATGTTTATAGTGTTATTTTATCTTTAAAAAATAATAAATAATATTTTAAAATTAAAAACTTATATAATATAAATGAATAATAGTTTTAGTTTTGAAACTAAAAATGATTTTCAAATTAATGATTATGGTCTTTTAATTTATGATACATTAAACTTAGGAGATGAGATACAATCTATTGCAGCAAAAAATTTTTTGCCAACGGTAAATGTCACGATCAATCGTGATACTTTAGAGTTAAATAGGGAAACAGTTAATATTGCTAAAACTATTTATAATGGATGGTTTGATGGTCGTTATAGTCAATTTCCACCACCAAAAAGTATACACCCTTTATTTGTATCATTTCATATAAATGAGGTAGATCATTCAAAAGATACATTATATGACTACTTAGATAATAAATACGATCAAAGTATTTTAAAAGATGAAAATATAGAATATTTTAAAAAATATCAACCTATCGGTTGTCGTGATTTATATACAATGCGAAAATTTCAAGAAAAAGGAATAGAATCTTATTTTTCTGGTTGTATGACATTAACTTTGGAAAATAAATTTACGAATAAAAGAAATAATAATATATTAGTTGTAGATGCACATATTTTATGTAAAAAATTATTTGAAAAAATTATACCAGCTTCAATTCGTAAGGTATGTCAATATGAAATACAGGGTTTAAGTTTAGGACATAAATTAACAAATGAACAAAAATTCGAGGAAGCTCAAAAATTATTAGATAAAATTGCACAATCAAAATGTGTTATTACTAGTAGATTACATACAGCATTACCATGTTTAGCATTTGGAACTCCAGTTATATTTATAACAGAAGATAAAAAAGATATACGTTTTGAAGGTTATCATGACTTTATTCATTTTTTTTCATATGAAGATAATTTAAATATAGATATACATAATTTTCGAAATAAAAATCAAGATAAATTAAAAAAACTTATCAATAATTTACGAAACAGGGTTAAGAAATGGATAGAAGAGCCTATTAATATGAGTGGTAATTCGATAATTTCCGTGTGTATGAATCGAAATGATAATTTAAATAATGCATTAGATTCTTGGATAGATGCAAAACCAAATGAGATTATATTAGTCGATTGGAATTCAAAAATATCAATCAAACCAATTATCGAAGAAAGAAAAAATAAAGCTAAATTAAATGGTATAGAACTAAAATTAATAACTATTAAAAATACCAATAAATGGGTTTTATCAAAATCTTTTAATTTAGCAGCTCGTTTTTGTAAATATAGTAATATTTTAAAATTAGATGCTGATAATATTATTAAACCAGATTTTTTTTATTATCATAATTTAGGAAATAATATATTTTTTGCCGGAGATTGGAGATCTGCACGAAATAGAAATGAATTTCATTTAAATGGTGTTATATATTTAACAAAAAAAGATTTTAGTTTAGTAAATGGATATAATGAATATATTACCACATATGGGTATGATGATTGTGATTTATATTCTAGACTTGAAAAAAATGGAATTTCTCGACAATTAATTAATTTAGACAAAATTGAACATATTGAACATACACATTTTAGTAGAGTTGAAAATCAAATAGTTAAAAGATTGGACATAGAAATAGAAAAAAATCGTTTATTATCTGAAAAAATACAATGGGATAGAAGTAAAGAATTATCAAAATTTAAATTTTCAAATTTAGAAATGAGATATAAAATAGAAAAAATTACAGAAATAATAGGAGAATTAATGTGGAGCGAAGAACTAGATATACAAATATTAAAAGAATGTTATGAAAAAGCCGTTAAAAATAGAGAATATGTTGTAAAAAATCAAAAAAAATGTTTATATATAGATGTTCAAAATGGAATCGGAAATAGACTTCGTGCATTAGCATCAGCATATATATTAGCCAAAGAAAGTAATCGTGATTTAGTAGTTATTTGGTTACCAAATAATCATTGTGATTGTAAATTTACTGATCTTTTTAAGATTAATTTTCTTTTACATGGTATTAAAATAGTCCAAAATTTGGATGATTTTGGTGGATTAAATATTAACATTAACATTAAAAATACTGAAATTATTCATATTGGAGAAGATAATAATATTGACGTATATGATTATTCTGTGAAGAAAAATATGTATATTGATCTGAACACGAATAAAGATATATTTATTAGATCAGCTTGTATATTAAATAATGAAAAAACTAATTGGTATAAAGAATGCACATTTTTGCGAACTTTAGAAATACATGAAGAGTTAGCGAAGAAACTTTTCCAACATTCTTTGGATTTTTCAATCTATAGTTTAATAGGAGTTCATATTCGGATGGGACAAAATATGAGTACATATGATTATGAAAAAATAGATCACTATAATGAGATAGCAAAAGAATCTATTATGAAGTGGAGAAGTAAAAGTCATTGGAAAAATTTTGCGGAATATATGAAAATATTAATCAACTCAAGTCCAGAACAGAAGTTTTTTGTATCATGTGATAACAAGGATACTTATTTAGAGTTATTAAAAGAATTTCCAAAAGGAACTATATATTATATAAATAGAGATGTTGACGATAGAAGTTTAGAACAAATTAAATATGCTATACTAGATGTTTATTTATTATCAAGAACTAAATATGTCTTAGGAAGTAATTGGAGTTCATTTACAGAACTAGTTCTTCGATTAGGAAATAATAATGCTAAGTATGCAGGTATAGACTTCTAAGCGGGGTTTCGCCCCGCGCGACGAGATCTTATTTACAAATTTGAAGAGAAGTATTTTTATTTATATGCTTTTAGAGTATATAAATACAGTTTTTTAGAACATTAAACGTCCTTTCGTTGTTTACAATATACACAATATTGCTGTAAATCTCCATCTCCTTCGCATATATGACAAGTATAATCTCCGAATTCGCTATGAACAAAATATGGAAAAGCATAATTTTTACAATTTTTACATATAATTATTGAAATATTATATTCTCTTGATATATCATCATTTAATAACAACCATTTACGACACTTTTTAGTATCATTTTCTTTTTTATCATTTTGAATCTTCTTATTTTTATTCTTTGTCATTTTAACTTTTTTACTCTTTTACTCTTTAACTCTTTTACTCTTTAATTTATTAATATATTCTTTATAGTAAAATTATATTTTATAACAAATATAATTTAATTTTTCAATTTTATTATTTATTTTTTTTAACTTAAATTATTTTTTATATATAATGTTAATAAATCAAGGTTATTAAGTATTTGTTTCTTATCTTCTTCTGTTAATTTAATTGCTGATGATTTATTATCTTTATTTTTCAAATTTTTTATTTTAGTTACTAAGTTATACTTTGGAAGATATGGTAACTGAGTAATTTGTTCCTTAAGTATACTAAATCCGAAACATTTTATATTTGATTTATCTAAATCTGTTTCTATTTGTCCACCCATAATATAAAGATTATCTCTAATTTTCCATTTACGAACAGCTAAACTTTTTCTAAACAAACAATCTACTATTGATGTTATTAACTCAAAATCGCAAGTTGATTTTATAATTAAATTCTCAAAAGGTAGACAAAGAATTGGAATTGGACATTCAAAAAAGTTTATTTGATTTTTAATTAACTTTCCCTTAAAAATTTCTTTTTTATTATTTTCTAAGTAATCTTCTAATTTATTATGTGTTCTTTCAGAATATAAAATAAATTCACCTTCTTCTTTAGAATATATTCCAACTATAATATCTATATAATTTCTAGGAATTTTAAATTCTATATCCTTGTTAACAAATAATTTAGTTGTCCATTGATTCTTTTTTTTCTTATATATTTGTCCTAAATCTAAAGACCCATTATTTTCAGGTATATAATCATAAACTAAATTAGTAATACGATTAGCATAATCTTCAAATACTTTTATAAAACTTGAATCATTTGTTCTTTTAAAGGTAAGTTTTCCACAATCTGGATGATGCCCTTCAAAAATATCATTTTCTATGTAATAATACTTTTTTATGCAACTACGACAAGTAAAACTTGAACAATCATTATCACAAATATCGAAACTTTTATCATTCCCACATAGACATTTTAAATTATCATAAACACAATTTTGAAGTTGTTTTTCAATTGAAATCATCGTATAATTAAATTTTAGTTATTTTATATTATAAAATAAAACTTTAAATAAATATATTTATTATAATAAATGTTTCAAAATAGTTATAAAACTATATCTGAAAGTTATCAAAATTTAGCGTATGCGACTCCTATTTCTTTAACTAAACCTACAATTAAACCTACGATTAAACCTATTAATAAAATAGTATTTAAATTTGCTAATGCTGGTGGATTTTTTTCGCTTTTTAATTTTTTCTTTCCTGTTTATATATACTGTAGAAAAAATAATCTACCAATTTATATTATAGATGATAATTGGATGTTTAAAAATAAAAATGGTATAGACGATTATTTCATTGTAAATAAAAATATAATTAAAGAAAAGGAAAGTAAAGATAAAAAATTTGAAAATAAATTAGAATTAGGTCATGGATTTTTACATAAAAATATTGTGAATAAGAAAATTTTCGAATTTACAGTTTCTGAATATATTTTTTATATAAGAGAATTTTATATTCTTAATGATGTTGTAAAAAATAAACTAAATACTTATATAAAAAATATTAAACTTCCGAATAAGTATGTAAGTATATTTGTTAGATGGGGAGATAAAATAACGAGCGGTGAAAGTAAATATATTAATCCTGAAAAGTATATTAACTTTTTAGTAGAAAAAAGTAAAAATAATAATATATTTATTCATTCCGATGATCATAATGAAATATTAAAATATAAAGAGTTATTAAAAAATAAAAAATATAACATTTATTTTATAACATCAGATGAAGATAAAGGAGGAGCTGTTGTAGGAAGTCAGTATAAAAAAGATTTTCTAAAAGACAAATTGGCGGTAGATTCGATGAATAATTTACAGAAAAAAGATCATACTGAAAAAATGTTATGTGCGATAGAAATTATGAAAAAATCAGAATTAGTTGTATTAGATTTTCAATCAAATGTTAGTAGATTTTTGAAATTATATTGTGAATGTCCGGTTTATGATATATTTGGAAAGGATTTAAGAATGAATGATATTATACATCCGGTATATGGATTTTAAGTAAAAAGTAATAAAGAATAAGTAATTTTAATAATTTAAATAGTAAATTAACTATTTAAATATTTTAATTAACCTTTAGTTTCCAATTTGATGTAAATTTACGTCAACGCATTTTTTCTTAACCACAAAACCAGATTAATAAAAAAATCCAAAAATATTTTTGGTGACTAAATCTTAAACTTTATAAAAATCAATAAAACTAAATAAATTATCACAAAAAGATACACTTGTTATTTTTAAATTATTAAACCAATATTCCCAATAAGATATTCCTGGAATATTATTATTTTGAAAATCTCTTGGTGCATATTTAAGTTCTCCGAATTGTTTTATTCGTAACAAGCCACCACCTGATAATCCACTAAAAGTGGGTTTAGTTTTAGCACTAAATAATAAAGCACGAGTACCATTAATAATACTATCACTATATGGATTATCACAAGCATTTTTTTTAAATGTTGTATCATATAATTGTTTATTATCATCAGTTTTTCCAATATAATCACTATTAATTTCAGAAATATTTGGAAATATAATATAATTATAATTATTTGGACGCACACTCTTTGTATATGGATCAAAAGAAGAATATTGAGAATTTAAAGCATTTTGTATATAATATAATGTTTGTTGTGTTCTTCTTAAAGTTCCAGCTAAGTAATAAAAAGTAAAATTAAAATTTGGATCTATATCTTTTAAAATACTAATTAAATATTGACCGGCAAAAGTTGCAACTACTTCACCATCATATATATTATTAGAAATAGTTGATATTTTTGGATCAGATGGAGTAAAATCATAAGATGTACTAGCAACTGTACTAAATTTTTTTGTAATCGGATCATAAAGCTGTGTTCCCATATTAGTAAAATCTTTATTTTTAGTATCTTTTATTTGTTCTGATTTAAATTTACCAAAAGTATAAAATATTAAACTTGAAAGAGGTGGTGTAAACTTTTGAAATTTTTTTGAAACTATTATATTAGAATCAGAGTTAACAACTTGTGACATAGGTAATGATAGAATATTACTATAAGCATAACTATGTCTTATTAAATATAAAAATATTGAAGTATTACCTATTGGAGATAAATTATTTCCATTATAACGAACAGTTATTGTAGATGATTTTTTAACTTTTTCTGTTTTATCAACAGCAGCATGTTTAATATTTGTATATGCTGTAATTTCAGCATACGAACTAAAAAGTTTAATTTGAAAAATATCACAATTACCAATATCATTAACACCTATAGAGTTTAATTTAACCCATGCTGAAATAGCTTTATTATTTTCAAGTGTATAAAAGTCTCTACTTAAAATATCTTTTATTCTACTTCCATGTGATACCATTATTATTGAAGATACACAAAATCCATTATAACAATATTTATTATTATTACATTTAATTCCACAACTTCCACAATTATTTATATCACTTTTTAAATTTGTACAAATTCCACTGCAAGAGTCAGGTCTAGTAGCATCATATCTCGAACATATATCACAAAAATCTGATCCAACACCTGAAAATGTTCCTGGAGGACATGTATCACAACTTGTAGAATTTATAGCTTTAGAAAATGTTCCTTCTAAACAAGGGGAACAAACAGTTGGATTATTTTGATTTATTATATATCCAGGTTTACAATTTTTATCACAAGTGTAA
>JACCDO010853914.1_pt1 | contig 10769 bp, 12 predicted proteins | sample 7446101 | NCBI WGS metagenome assembly JACCDO01 (sample SAMN15323440, study PRJNA562643) | freshwater metagenome | isolation source: river surface water | place: USA:Blue River Watershed | collected 2017-08-16
AAGCAAGTGGGATGTTTGTCATTAATCCCCCATGGACGCTTGAAAAACATCTAGCTGAAGCACTGCCCACATTAGCGAAGGTGCTGGGCCTTAATGATGGCGCAAAGTTTTTACTAAAAAGCTTTGAGGCTTAAGCAAGCGATCAGTTAGCAACATCCATCATAATTTCATTACGCCTCATAAACGGCAAAGTCCAAGGCGGGTTGTAACGCGCAAACTTTGGCACCCCAAGGCCTTGAAGATTTTTAGTTTTCATCCACTGCTCGAGCTCAAGAGTCTTATCGGCAACCTTCTGCGGATTATAAAAACCAGAAAACTGAATTACTGCTCTCTTAACGGCTGGTATTTGCCTAAGTTGTACTTTTGAATTTAAAGGTTTAGGTATTGTTTCTAGCGTGTATTCAGAAGGCATCACAAATGACACAGTCCACTGAGCACCATTGGATTCAATATTCACGGGCGTTGTCATAGCGATCTTGGCGCTTTTAACTGCCTGCTCCTCGATCGCAACTGGGGTAGTCATTGCAATCCTTTCACTTACTTGGTTTTGCCCAAAAATATAGGCGGCAATGAGTCGAAATCCTTGGCTGGATGCATCATCCAGATCACCATCTACTTTTACTTCAGCAATGATCATTGGAGCATATTGTCTTAACTCAAATGGCTCTGTTTTTTCAATCACAGAATATTTCGGTTCTTCTATTGCCATCGCTGCTCCAGTAAATAGTTGCGCAAGGAAAAGAAGTGAGAAAACAAGGCGCTTGATCATGTTTTGTCTCGCAATCATATTTACCACTGCGCTTGAATCTTAAAGTGCTCTGGGGTATAGCTCAGATTAGCTTTAACACCAACCGGTAGAGTTAATTTATCTGCTTGATGTCCAAAAGGTAAACCCATCAATATTGGAATTGACTTAGGTAGACGTTTACGAATCGCCTCTAGGGCACTTTGTAAGGAGTAGCCACGATCATTATCGTAGAGACGATAGGCAGAAAACCCACCCATCAGGATGGCGCCTTGATTTGACAAAATACCTGCATCCAATAATTGCATCAACATTCTTTCAATGCGATATGGATGCTCATTCACATCTTCAAGAAACAGAATTCCGCCTTGCGTTTGAGCTGAGCTAGGCAAATAGGGGCCGCCTATCAAGCTTGCTAAGACCGTTAAATTACCACCCCATAGCATTCCAGATAGAGATTGAGAGGACTTATCCCCGAGGAAGGATTGGGGTGTAGCAACTTCGCAATCTAATTTTCGCTCATCAATCGCCTTCAGAAAGTGCCGCCACATGAATTCGTCTGGCGCTATTGCCTGACCGTCGTCTTGCGCACGACCAAAGTCATAATTGAGCATAGGGCCTGATAGTGTCATTGCCCCAGTCTTGGCCAACAATCCCATTTCGAATGCAGTGAAATCACTATGACCGCAAATTTGCAAACCGCCTTGTATGGCTTTTGCAATAGCTGCCCATTCAATATCAGGCAAAAGACGATGAATACCGTAACCACCACGCATTGCCATGACAAGTTTTTGTGGTGAGATCTGAGCAAGATGATTTAGCTCTGCTAAACGCTCTTGATCAGTGCCTGCAAAACGCTCGGAGATACGCTCAACACAAGCAGCATTTTCAATTTGAATACCCTGAGATTTGAGCCATTCCATACCGGCCAAGGGACTCTTCACATCGAGGCTAGCTCCCGATGGAGCAATGAGATGAATCGCTTTCAACGTCGCTCCTTAAAGAAAGATCTGAGCAATTGGCCACACTCATCGCCCATGATGCCACCCTCGACACTAGTTTGGTGATTAATTTGCTTAGAGGAAAATACATCTAAAACACTTCCTGCCGCTCCCGTTTTAGGATCGGGTGCACCGAATACCACCCTATCCACTCTTGCATGCAAGATGGCGCCCGCACACATGGTACAGGGCTCCAGAGTGACATATAAAGTAGTACCAGGTAAGCGGTAATTTTGTTCTACAAGCGCAGCCTGCCTCAAGGTAAGCATTTCAGCATGCGCACTTGGATCATGATGGGTGATGGGCTGGTTAAATCCTTTAGAAATCACCTGTCCGTCACGCACGAGTACAGCACCAACGGGAACCTCACCTGCAAGTGCAGCCAATTGCGCTTGCTCTATAGCTTGCTGCATGAATTGACGGTCAAGCTCAGCATACATGGTGGATTAACGACTCACATCCGCCCAACAATTGGGTGTTTCATATAGGCGGAGCGAACTCAGCTCAAGCTGTCCACCAAAAGCTTGATTAAAGACAGGCTGCAAAATAGCAAAGGCAGTGTTTGCCAAATTTTCTACAGTAGGCACGTGATCCATAATGACCGTTTTATGATTCGGAATTGACGCCAAGAAGGTAACTAAGCCCTCATCTTCTTTAGCCACCAAAAAAGCGTGATCCCATTTTTCAACAATATGCTGATTGGTTAAACGCTTGATGTCTCCAAAGTCAAGCACCATGCCATCATCAGCCTTACCTGGATGATCGGCTACCTCTCCAGTCAAAGTGACCTCAATAGCATAACGATGACCGTGTAAATGACGGCATTGACCACCATGGTTTGGAATACGGTGTCCTGAATCAAATTCAAGACGACGGGTAATAGAGATCACAGGTGAATTGGTAGTCATGCTGGTTTAAATGGTATTTCTGGCTTACGCCAAATTATCGAATTCCGATCAGTTTATGGGATTGGAGACTTAATCTCCACAGCGGCCGCTTTTGACACAAGCCAACTGCTAATTCAGTATTTTTCTTTAGATCAAGACCATCCATCGGCTGCAAATACCGATGACGGTAATCCATCTTCTCAAAGCGGGCAAGCAAAGTCTCTAAGGTGTGATGATTTGCTTGTGGAACCACGAGCTTTATCTCATCCGCTTGAAGTACGATTAATTCAGAACCAGCCTTAGGGCTGACGCAGACCCAATCAACGCCCTTTGGAACCTTGATCGTGCCATTGGTTTCGATCGCTACTTCAAATCCTTTTTGATGAAGCGCATCAATTAAAGGGGTGTCTAACTGAAGCAATGGCTCGCCACCAGTAAAGACAACATATCGTTGTTGCGGGCCTGCTAAGGTGCTTTTCCAAGCAAGCTCTATTGCATTCGCTAGATCTGCTGCCTGCTCAAACTTTCCTCCACCATGCCCATCGCTCCCAACAAAATCTGTGTCGCAAAATTGACAAACAGCACTAGCGCGATCTTCTTCTCTACCACTCCATAAATTACAGCCGGCAAAGCGACAAAAAATAGCAGCCCTTCCGGTGTGCGCACCTTCGCCCTGAAGCGTGGGGAAAAGTTCTTTAACGGTATACATGGTAGTGCCCATATTTTAAGCGCATTACCACCACTCTATTTACTTCCAGGAGACCAGCTCCCATTCAAGATAGTCGTCCCAATACGCGTTAGACCAGGAAACACCTAAGGTAATGTATCGCCCGAAGGATCTTCGTACAACCCAGCGTCCGATTTCAGGGGCCAACCAGACATCTTCCTCTCGATAATTACCGACCCTAAACACATCATTACTCTCGAAATAGGGATTTTCATTATGGTATTTGAGAGCCTTGAACTGGCCAGCAGGTACTGAAATACTCTCCCATCCAAGCGCTTTGGTAGATAAGCCCCAGTAGTAACTAGCATTTGGATATCCGGGGACTTGATAACGGGTACGGTAAAAGCCAGACCATTCTGGAGCTAGCTTTTCAGGCCACAAGGGCAAGGCTTGCTGGAAACGTTGTGCGGGCCTCCATTGAGGATCCTGCACTACATAGCCCCAAGGTTCTTGAATCTCCTCTGGTAAAGGTCCAAACTTTTCGCCAACACGCTCAATCCGAATTTGTGGACTTGTAGCCACTACCGTCTCAGTAACCACATCCACAATTTCTTGATTGAAAACATTACGAATTTGATAAACCCATTGCTGCCCTACCTGTGGTGGACGCATGCTCGGTGCATTTAAGGGTGCAGCTAAGGATGTCGTAGTGGGATAAGGTTGAGAAGAAATACATCCAAGCAATAGAAGAGAAAAAATAAAAGAAAAAAATAAACGGAGCATCAGTTATTTAAAGGAAGTTAATTGCCAGTGATAACTATCCTCCAAGGTAGGTGAGCCCAGTACACCCTGGATCATATAAGAGCCAGAAGACTCTCTTGCCACCCAGCGACCAATACTAGGAGCAAACCAGACAGTTTCTTTCCGAATGCAATTTACTTTATTGCCGTCATCACTTTCATAATTGATTAAGTTTTGATAACGCAAAGTTAAAAATGAGCCGGCAGGCACATTAATCTGCTCCCAACCATGCGCACCCATATATTCCTGCCACTGATAAGAGGAATCTGGATAACCCGCCAAAGAGTATTTGGTAATAGATTGTTTTGACCAGCTAGCCAATAATTCTTGAGGCCATAGTGGAATAGGAGGGTTAAACGTCACTGTACGCTCCCAATGGGGATCTGTGACAACCATGCCCCATGGGCCCTGCACTTCATTGGAAAATCTTCCGCCATTCTCATCGGTTCGCTCAATCACAATCCTTGAACCAACACTAGCGACGCGCTCGGTTATCAGACCTACAGTTTTGCCATCAAAGACATTGCGCTGCACATAAGTCCACTCTTGCCCTACTTTTGGTGGGCGCACTGTTGGAGTAGGCTGAGGTTGAGCCACTGGAGTGCCTCTTTCGTAGCCAAGGGGAACACCACAAGCTACTGGCGTCAAAGCGGTTGCTGCAATAAATGTTCTGCGGGATACGTTCATATAATGATCTCCGATTGATTATCAGATGGTACTACCTTAGTCCATCCCCAAGAGATTGAGCTCTTCAGTTGTAAAGCCAGCCTGCTTTCTTCCCTCTAAATTAAAGGGACCCCTTAATATAGGTGCACGATATTTTCTAGCCAATTCTTTGTAGCTTGAAATTGCAGAGAGGCCTTCCTGTTCGCATAAGAAATTAAACCATTTGTTACCGATCAATACATGCCCTATTTCGTCCTTCAGAATAATTTCTAGGATCTCCACAGCTCTTGCGTCTTTGATTTGCATAAACCGATTACGAATCATCGGCACTGCATCCAAACCTCTAGCCTCCATTGTTCTTGGGACTAGCGCCATGCGTGCAATCACGGCATCAGCAGTTCTCTCAACCATCTCCCATAAGCTATTGTGAGCAAGAAAATCACCATAGGCATAGCCCAATTGCTTTAAATAGCCGTCTAGCAAGCTAAAGTGAAATGCTTCTTCTTTGGCGACCTTGAGCCAGTCTTCATAGTAGGTCTTTGGCATTCCCTGAAAGCGCCAAATAGCATCCAAGGCCAAATTCATCGCATTAAATTCAATATGGGCTAAGGAATGCAATAAGGAAGCTCGACCTTGGTCGGTATTCATTGCCCGCTTAGGCACCTCTAGTGGAGGAACTAACTCAGGTTTTATTGGTCGCCCAGGAATACAAAGCCCATCAGCATCTAGCAGTACTTCAGTATTCAAGTGGATTTGATCAGAATGGTATTGATCGAATAATTGATTGAGACTGCTGACTTTAGACTGAGGATCAGTCAGCGCCAGTATTTCAAGAGAGGTTTGGCGAAGTTCACTCATATTTATTAAAGGGGCTAAGGGCTATACCAGGAGTTTAATAGCTATAAGGTCAATAATGAGATCTTCTGATTTAAAAATCCGCTTCATTATTAGTGATTAATGCTATAAAACAGGTACACGAAGCTTTCCCATTTCTGCCCAATGGAGATTTCATATGTCTATTTTTCGAATACTGAAAATTTTTATTGCGACGCTATTTTTTCTAAATAGCCATTTTGCAGCGGCTCAATCAGTATTTCCTGATCAGCCAATCAAGTTGATTGTTCCATTCGGACCTGGTGGCTCTACTGATTTAGCTGCCCGTCTCATTGCTGAATATGCCGGACGAGAATTAGGTCAATCTATCATCGTAGAAAACCGGGCAGGTGCAGGTGGCTCAGTAGGCATGGAGTATGTAGCAAAATCTAAGCCTGATGGCTATATCCTTGGAATGGCCACTATGAGCACCCATGGTGCTAATTCGGCAGTCTATGGCAATAAATTAAAGTACGACCCCATAAAGGATTTTGCCCCGATTACCAATGTTGCAACTACCCCTAGTGTATTTGCCATTAACCCCAAAGTTGCAGCAAATAACATGCAGCAATTTATTGCACTAGCCCAAGCCAATCCGAATAAGTTCAGCTATGCCAGTCCGGGCACTGGCTCATTAGGTCACGCCAATGTGGAATATTTTGCTGCTCTTGCAAACATTCGCTTATTGCATGTTCCATATAAAGGTGCAGGTGCCGCCATGAATGATGCTTTAGCGGGCCAAGTGGATGCGATTACTGATAACCTCCCCTCAGCGCTACCTCACATTAAGGCTGGTCGCTTACGCGCACTAGCAGTTCTCTCAGATAAACGTTCGCCAGCTCTTCCTGATGTTCCAACGTATGGTGAGTTAGGATATCCGCAGATGGGTAATGGGGGTTGGTTTGGCATTGTGGCGCCCGCTGGTACACCGCCGGCTGTTATCACAAAACTCAACAAAGCTATTCTTCAGGCCATGAAAAATCCTGATCTGATCAAAAAATTAGATGAGTCAGGTGCAATTGCGATTCCTGGGACACCTGCTGAATTTGCTACGCAGATTCAGCAGGCCATAGATCGATACCAACGCATTGCTAAGATTGCCAAAATACAAGTCGACTGATCTCATGCCCTCCGAAACAACATCCTTTATTTTGCTTAGACCACAATCTAGTCAAATCCCTTTAGTTTGCGATTCTCCACATAGCGGAACGATATATCCAGATGATTTTGGTCATGCGATACCTCATGCGCAACTGAGAGCTGGTGAAGACACGCACGTTGACCAACTATGGTCTGCCACTCCAGATGTAGGCGCTACATTATTAATGGCTAAGTTCCCAAGAACCTATATTGATCCAAATCGAACCTTAAATGATATTGATCAACTATTGCTTGATGAGGTGTGGCCAGATCCCTTGCAGCCCACTGAGAAAAGTCGCTTGGGATTTGGACTAATCTGGCGGAAACTCAATGCCACCACTCCAATCTATGACCGTAAATTAAGTATTGCGGAAGTGAGAAATCGTATTGATCAATACTATCTCCCATATCACGCTGCCCTCTCTAGCGCTATTGAAGATAAGGTTAAGCAATTTGGTGGAGTATGGCACCTAAACCTGCACTCAATGCCAAACAATGCTTATGAAAGACTGCAGATTAAAAATCCTCCTCATCCACTTGCGGACTTTGTGCTTGGGGATCGTGATGGAACAACTTGCGACCCTGAATTTATGGATCTTATTGAGAAAAATATAAGATCCATGGGTTATTCAGTGGCTCGTAACGATCCATATAAAGGCATGCAACTCATAGCGAATATTGGAAGGCCTAAAGAAAATCGACACAGCTTACAAATCGAAATTAGGCGGCCAATTTATATGGATGAGATCACTCGAGAACCAAGCAACAACTTTAAAGTGGTACAGAGAGATATTTCTACTCTTCTAGAAAAAATTGCTAGCTATCTAAAAGAGCAAAAATTGCCGAATATCACTCCCACTCAATAGTGGCCGGTGGCTTGCCGCTAATATCATAGACAACCCGATTTAGACCACGCACCTCATTAATGATGCGATTAGAGACTCTACCCAACAGCTCATGCGGCAAGTGAGCCCAATGCGCCGTCATAAAGTCCTGTGTTTGTACTGCTCTGAGAGCAACGACGTATTCATAGGTGCGTCCATCCCCCATAACACCCACTGACTTAACAGGCAAGAAGACAGCAAAAGCTTGACTTGTTAAGTCGTACCAAGACTTCTGGCTAACTTCATCAATCGTATTGCGCAATTCTTCAATAAAGATTGCATCTGCACGCTGAAGTAAATGTGCGTACTCCGCCTTCACCTCTCCCAAGATGCGGACACCTAGGCCAGGACCTGGGAATGGATGACGATAGACCATTTCTCTGGGTAAGCCTAAGGCTACTCCAAGCTCTCGTACTTCATCTTTAAATAATTCACGTAATGGCTCAAGAAGCTTAAGGTGCATATCATCAGGCAAACCACCAACATTGTGGTGACTCTTGATGGTATGCGCACCCTTCTTACCTTTGCCAGCAGATTCAATGACATCTGGATAAATGGTTCCTTGAGCGAGCCATTTTGCATTCTCAATTTTGGCCGATTCAGTTTGGAATATTTCTACAAATTCCTTGCCAATAATTTTGCGCTTAGCTTCTGGATCAGAAACACCAGCTAATTTCGACATAAAGGTCTGTGCCGCATCCACTCGAATAACTTTTACACCAAGATTTCGCGCAAACATCTCCATCACCATATCGCCTTCATTTAGGCGAAGTAAGCCGTGATCTACAAAGACGCAAGTAAGTTGATCACCAATCGCACGATGAATCAATGCAGCAGCAACACTCGAATCTACACCGCCTGATAAACCGAGAATGACTTCTTCTTTGCCTACTTGCTTACGAATACTTTCTACAGCCTCGCTGATGTAATCACCCATAACCCAATCAGGCTTACATTTACAGATCTCATGTACAAAGCGCTCAATGATTGCCGTGCCTTGAATTGTGTGCGTTACTTCTGGATGAAATTGGAAAGCATAAAAGCGACGCTCTTCATCAGCCATGCCTGCAATAGGGCAAGATTCGGTTGATGCCATTAACTTAAAAGCAGGAGGCATTGTTGTCACTGAATCACCGTGACTCATCCACACCTTCAGGATGCCGTGCCCTTCACTAGTAGAGAAGTCTTGAATACCCTTAAGAAGATTAGTGTGACCATGTGCACGCACTTCTGAATAGCCAAACTCACGGGCTTTACCCAATGCTTCAGCAGAAGCTACTGCGCCACCCAATTGGGTCGCCATAGTTTGCATGCCGTAGCAAATTCCCAATACAGGAACTCCAAGCTCAAACACAATTTGCGGTGCTCGCGGACTACCGTCTTCTGTTACGGAACTAGGTCCACCAGAAAGGATGATGCCTTTACCGCCCTGCTCTTGAATGAATTTACGAATAAATTCTGGATCGCAATCATAGGGATGAATTTCTGAATACACCCGCGCATCGCGCACACGTCTAGCAATTAATTGAGTTACTTGTGAACCAAAGTCGAGTATCAGTATTTTGTCGTGCACGAATAAAGCAATCTTATTTAAGTCTTAATCAATATGGTAATTTGGCGCTTCTTTAGTGATCTTCACATCATGCACATGCGATTCACGCACGCCAGCTGAAGTGATTTCTACAAAATTGGCTTTTTCATGGAGTTCTTCAATCGTTTTGCAACCAAGGTATCCCATAGAAGAACGAATGCCACCCGTTAATTGATGCAAGATCGCAAGTACGCTACCCTTATATGGCACCTGACCTTCAATGCCTTCAGGTACAAGCTTTTCAGCATTAGCAACGATATCGCTTTGGAAGTAACGATCGGCAGATCCATCAGCCATCGCGCCCAATGAACCCATGCCACGATAACTCTTATAGGAACGTCCTTGGTACAAAAATACCTCTCCAGGCGCCTCTTCTGTACCAGCAAACATACCACCCATCATGACAGAACTTGCACCAGCTGCTAATGCTTTAGCAACGTCACCTGAATAGCGCACACCACCATCAGCAATTAATGGAATGCCAGTGCCTTTTAATGCTGTCGCAACATTCACAATTGCGGTAATTTGGGGAACACCAACACCCGCAACAATACGAGTAGTGCAAATTGACCCAGGTCCAATACCAACTTTCACGCCATCAGCACCATGATCAGCCAATGCCTTAGCAGCATCGCCCGTAGCAATATTTCCGCCAATCACTTGAACGTGAGGATAATTTTTCTTCACCCATTTAACGCGATCTAGTACACCTTGGCTATGACCATGAGCTGTGTCAACCACAATGACATCAACACCAGCACGCACCAAGAGCTCAATCCGCTCATCGTTGTCAGGACCTACACCTACCGCCGCGCCCACACGCAGCTTACCTTCGCTGTCCTTACAGGCATTTGGATGCTCAGTAGCCTTGAGAATATCTTTTACTGTAATGAGGCCACGCAATTCAAATTTGTCATTGACCACTAAGACGCGCTCTAAGCGGTGCTGACTCATCAAGCGCTTAGCTTCTTCAAGAGAGCAACCCTCTTTCACAGTTACCAAACGCTCGCGTGGAGTCATCTTGGTTTTTACTGGTGCATCTAAGTCTTCTTCAAAACGTAAGTCCCGGTTGGTAATAATTCCGACAACTTCTTTGCCAACAAGCACTGGGAAGCCAGAGAAACCATGTTCGCGTGATAGCTGAATGACTTGACGCAAAGTCATGTCAGGACCGATCGTAATCGGGTCACGTAAGACGCCTGATTCGTAACGTTTTACTTTAGCCACTTCACGAGCTTGCTCAGAAGGCTTTAAGTTTTTATGAATAATGCCAATACCACCTTCACTGGCCATCGCAATTGCTAAGCGGCCTTCAGTAACGGTATCCATCGCTGCAGAAACCAATGGTGTATTGAGTGATATATCTCGAGTTAACTTACTTGCCAAGCTGGCATCTCGAGGGAGTACCGAAGAATAGGCCGGTACGAGGAGCACATCGTCAAAAGTGAGTGCTTTTTGAATGAGTCGCATGCAAAACCCCTAGTCGCAAAAACAGATTATAGCCTCCTAGCCTT
>JACCDO010021209.1_pt1 | contig 10768 bp, 2 predicted proteins | sample 7446101 | NCBI WGS metagenome assembly JACCDO01 (sample SAMN15323440, study PRJNA562643) | freshwater metagenome | isolation source: river surface water | place: USA:Blue River Watershed | collected 2017-08-16
AGAGCCGCCCATGTACGAGCAGCCACAGAGAACTCGTTGTTTGTCCAAATGTCGTCCGCATGGATGATGTCACCAGTGGATTCTTTCCAGTCGAGCAAGGACTTGGCACGCTCTTTGTACCAGTTGCCACGCTCCACCCGCTTGCCATCTACAAACTGAACGGCATTGTCGTAGTAGAACTTCTCTTGGAAGTACTCACGGGCAGCGATTTCCTTAGCGGAACCAGTGGCGTTTTCCCACTTCTGACGGAGTTCTTCCAGTTGGTTCGGGTCACCGTACCAGTTACGGCTGTCCTCAAGAACCTCGTCGTACTGATGACGGAACTCTTTGTTGGCTGCGGTGTAGGCTTGCTGCTCCAGATAGGCAGACGCACTCTTGACAACATCTTTATCCCAACCAGCCGTACCCGCACGCTTGAGGTTGGCACGAGCACGGGTGTTCTGTGCGTTGGTTTTCTTGACAAGAATTTCCCGGGTCTCAGGAGTCAAGCGGATGCCAAGGCGGGACAAGGAGTACATCACTTCGTCATAGTGCAAGATGTCCACGAGAGCAGGAGTCTGCTCAGCCACAGACACAATCGCACGGAGTTTGACGGTCTGCACATTATTGTCAGCATCCCGCATTTCGTACTCACCGTCGAACAAAGTATCGAGTTCGTCCTGAAGTTCAAGCGCATCTTTCTCCGTGGCAACCTTGCCGTAGAACAAGGAGTCTTGCTGACCCTGACGTAACTTCACAGGAACTTCTTGTCCGTTGACTGTTTTGTACGCCTGCATCCGGACTTGCCAATCACCTTCACGGGTGAGAGGAACATAGGAGCCAGCGATGGTTCGCTTGGCGTAGAACTGGTCATCGTTGATAGAAGCAGCGAACATCGTCCGCTCCTCAATCTGACGAATCAAAGCCCAAATAGAACTTTCGTTCACATTGTCAAGGTCAGGGTCAACCTTGTTGCGCAGTTTGTTGCGCATCCCACGGATAATCGTATCGACCTCAGCAGCGGTGTAGCCCTCTACTTGTTTGGTCAAGTCAGTCAATGCAAGGTCGGTGTAGAACGAACGACCAAACTTCTTCTGAAGCCACTCGTCAGCATCCTCTTGCGCCGCTTCGCTCATGACAAGACGGTTGTTCTTGTAGTCAGAGTCTTTCATCCGCATACGGTCGTATTGCTCAGTCACATCCTCAATGAACTTGATTTCCTGTGCGGTCAAGTTCTGATTGAAGGCACTGGCAATACCTGCGGTTACAGCACGGCGTTGCTCATGGATTGCACCAAGATATTTACCGATGAGTACATCCACCGACGACTTGGATATGGCATCAAAGAACTGGAGGTAGACCTGATACTCAAGGCTTGTGCCTGTGTAGCGGATAATTCCGTTCTCATCTTCCTCAAGCGTGCCGTCCACATCCTTGAACCAATCCAAGGAGGGCTGCATCTTCGGTGCTTCGTAGGTTTTCTCAGCCAATCGCTTGGTGTAGGTACGCTTAGTGCCTTCGATGTTGCGGTCGTACTTGCTCTCAACCTTTTTGATGCGGAGTTGGAACTCCAACTTAGCTTCTTCATTCTCAGCCGCATCCAGTTTCTTTTGCAGACGTGCGAGTTCACGAGCCTTGCCAGACTCCAAGGAAGCAATCTCAGCATCCCGCTGCGCTACCAACTCAGCCTGATACTCAGGAGTCATTGGGCGTTCTTCGGTTCCTTGCTGAACCATGAAGCCTTTACGGAACTCCTCAGGAGTCAAACGACCCATCTTCTTGAGTTCTTCAAATGCCTCAGGGTTAATCTGCGGGGTGGGGTCTAGGATCTTGGGGTCATAGAACACCACATTGGGCATGTTCTGAATCTTGGAGTCAGAGTACTGACCCATGCGGAATAGCGTGGCGTATGCCATCAACTCACCAGCCCGGACATTCTGCTCAGAAGTTAGACCCTCACCGAAGCCAAGGAACTTAGCCTCGTGTGCAATCTTGGTCATCTCAGCGTACTGAGTCTTGAGTTCAGTCTGACGAGCCGCTTGGTCTTGTAGACGGGTAAAGACTTTGAAGTAGCCTTTACTCTTGCGGGCCATGTTATCCTGCGTTTGGATTCCGTCAAGAACTTTCTGTGTGACGTTGCGTACGTTTCTAAGTACGCCTTTGCCCTGCTTGCGCATCTCGTCCGCTTTTTGCGACGACTCAACAATGTCACGGATGGAGCGTTCGAGGTTACCGTAGACGGCAAAGTTACGATTCGTAAAGTTCTGAGCAAAGAAGGCAGAGCCTTGAGCCACGGACTGGGCAAAGCGCAACACTTCCATGTCGGACTTCTCGTTATCCAGTGCCTCAGTGATTTCCTTGAACAGACCAGAGGTGTTGACCTCAGAACGTCCAACGCCTTGACGCACGTACTTGCGTGATAGGCTAATCAGATAACGAGCAGCGTCATCGTTGAAGCGCAGACCAATCTTGTTGAGTTGGTCTTTGAGCCAGTTCCAGAATCGGAGAATCGTGTTGTTGTCGATGGCAGCAGCACGGTCAGCCAATACTTCTTCAACGGCTTCGAGGAAGGGTATACCCTTACCGTTCGCATAGACCGTGGCTTCTTGTGTCAGTTGCGGGTCAGAGTCTGCGATGAAGCGGAGAATCTTGTCGAGTGCTTGGTTGTTGAACAAACCACGGAAGCCAACGTGCCCAAGCGTTTCGTGGGCAATGATAAACCGAGCATGTTCTTCCGAGTGGATGAAGTCGGCAAACAGAACCACGTTGTCGCCCCATGCCATACCAGCAGCGTTGACTGCTTCGATGTCGCCATTCTTGCGTGCCTTGGCAGCGGCTTCAAACAACGTAGGATTACTCCTACGCATATCTTGTATGTTGGCAAACACGCTTACACGTGGCTTACGAGCGTACTTAGAAATCACACGGGCTGCGAACAGACGCAGCGGGCCAACCTTCATCGGATTCAGAGGCTTGCCGTCCGCACGGTAGGCACGCCAGTCATCGTCGCTGTTTGGCTTACGGTCATAGAACGGGTCGAACTGGAGGTCGTCCAGTGTTGTTTGGTCGTCCGTTTCTTCGAGGTCACGCAACTCTTTACGTGCTGCCTCATGCTTCTGTACGAAGTCAGTCTTGGTAGTCTTCTCCTCAGCCACCGTGTTGGGGATAAAGTAGGACGTGCCCGCAGGCTGAGTTACATAGGGATTACCCTTAGAGTCAAAGAAGTCTTTGATGCGACCACGTTGACCAACGAGGAAGTTGTCATCAACAACATCTTTGTACAGTTTCTTCAGACGAGTAATCAGTTGTGCTTTGTTAGGCCACTGTGGATTGGAGTCGATGAAGTTTGCCAGACGCTCCTCAGCAGGGATGTCGTTGTTGACTGCAACCACATCGTCCTTGACTGCTTCCTGAACAGTCTTAGCACCGGGCACACGCACCTTGGCTTGTACCGCAGCGTCATTCAATAGACCAGTATCAGCCAGCAGGGCGTACAGGCGGGACTTAGGCGAGATAGATTCTTGGTCGAGCGCAACTTCACGTAACGCATTGGCGTAGTCAATCTTCGAGACACCACGCTCAGGGTCTGCCAAGAAGCCAGCAGCAGTCTTACGCAAGTACGTACGGTCTGCTCCGAAAACATACGCAGACACAATATCGAACAGAGCCTCGGCATACGCCGCTGCGTTCTTGGTTGTCTCAGCAGTCTCGATAGCCATATCGAGTTCTTCGTTTGCAGCCACAGTCTCAGCCGATGCCTCTTGTGCACCACGCTTGACAGGCTGGCTTTCAACGACCGCAGGCTGGGTAGTCGTACCCATAATCTGCCCGACCATTGCAGCAATACCACTTGGGCCACGCTGGAGTTTTGCACCTGCGGGGGCTGCGGCCTTACTTGCCGCTTCGGTCTTTTTTGCCGGGGCTTTCTTTAGTGCCTTACCTCCCTTGGGTGGCGGAGGCTCGGTCGGCTCAGTCGGAGCAGCAGTTACTGCTTCTTGCTTCTTCCCGCGTTTGAGAGACTGGCTGCGACCGCCTGCTTCAGTGCCGCCGCCTTGGTCTTGGGTCGTGGGCTGTTGCCTAGCTTGCCGCCCGCCTTGTACTCCCGCATTATCTTGCTGACGTTTTGGCTGACGACCTTGTTGCTGCTTCCCTTCTTGAGTGGCATCTTGTTCTCCTTGAGTTTCTGGTTGTACGAAATCGCCTTCATCAAACTGACCATCAAACACCGTACCATCAGCATCTTCAAAGCGACCAGTGCCATGTGGCAAACCGTCCTTGAACTGACCAGTGTAAGTGGATGTGTCAGAGTAAATCAGCGTACCTTGTCCGTTGGGCACACCTTTCTTTAGTTGGCCTGTATATACAGAGCCATCTTCAAAGTTGATAACACCAGACTTCTGTTTCTTGAGAGCTTCACCTCGTGCAGCTTGAGAAGTAACGGCAGTGACTGGAGCACCAGTCGGGGGAATCTGGGCCGCACCTTGCTGCACAGTTGGAGTAACTTGTTGTGGTGTGCCTGCACTACGCAAAGCCGCCACGGTAGGTTGACCCTGCTGAGTAAACAATGCCATCTGCGGAGATGACCGCAAATCTTGGCGAGGAATAACTGGAGTGCCAGTGGGTTCAGGCAACTGCGTACCAACACCACGGCGCAGACCTTCCGCACGGGAAGGACGAGGAGCCTCACGGCGGCTAAACAATTCAAGTTGCTGCGGTGCACGAACAGGCAACGGCTTTGTAGGAAGTTGTTGCTGTGCGGCTTGCTGTGCGGCTGCCTCTTGCTGTTGCTGCTGAATCATCGCTTGTTGAGCGATTTCCAACTGACGCTGCGCTTGTGCAAGGTTATTCATCCGAGCCAAATCAGCCTCACGCTGGGCTGCTTGTTCGGCTTGCAAACGTTCCTGAGCCTGACGACTTTGCGCCAAGTTCATCTGCTGCTGCATGATAGGGTTAACCACGGGGGCAGCTTGGTCAGTAAATCCAACACCACCCGGTGCAGGTGGCGCAAACTGGAGAGCCAACTGATTAGGGTCAGGACGTTGGTCAACTGGGCCAATCTGTGCAGCCAGTTCTTGAGGAGTGACATCACGCCACGATTGGGTAGTGACATCCCATACCCGAGGCATACGGTTGTCGCCCGTCTGCATACTACGAGCCTTGGCTTCTCCAACAGGAATACCACCGAGGTCAAGCACACCTTGTGCACCACCGAACTGGTTGGGTTGTATCTCACCAGTGTAGATACGGTCGCCCGGACGAGAAGCACGAACACCCTCAGCACCAGCCACAAAGTCAGGGCGTGCACCCATACCACCTGAAGGAGTAGGCCCACCAACAGGAACAGCCTGAGTGGAGTCTGAAGTAGGAGGTGGAACTTGTTGGTTGCCGTTCAGTAGGTCAGTTTCGTTACGACCAATCGGGCCACGTCGTAGGTTAGCCGCGCCACCTAGAACTCCGCCGACACCAAAGCCAGCAGCAAAAGATTCGAGCAGACGCTTCTGAACATCTTGTGAGGAGAAGTCTTGACCAGTCAAACCAACCAGTAGGCTCTCTTGTCCAAGTTCAGTTGTACCTTCCGCAGTACCACCGACTACTGCTCCTTTACCACCTCGCTTGAGCAGTTCGACACCACGAAGTCCTTGCGTCCCGAGAAAAGTCTTACCTTGGATGTCTTTGAGGTCAATTGCTCCACCTCGGGCGGACAGACCACCAGCACCAAACAGACGGGATGCAAGTAAAAATTCAGGGAGGGATTCAAGGACGGCATAGGGAACTGCGCCAGACAAAGCGGCAAGACGAGCATTGTTGTCATCGGCTCCGGTTCCTTGTTCACGGAACTCCCCATAAATATCGGCTACGCCCGTACCATAATTCTGTGCGGTGGAGAGAATAGTTGCACCAGCAATACCTGCTGCTTCACGCAGCAGCTTAGTTTCGGCAGCATCAAGGGCTTCACCTGCTGCTTGTTTCTTTAGCGCAGCAAGAACAGATTGTTTGAAGGCAGTCTTACCTGCCAAGCCTGCAAGCGCACCACCAGCACCAGCCAATGGGCCACCTGCGGCAGTACCTGCAAAAAAACCTGCGGCAGCAGTGCCGACAGATTCAAGAATGTTTGGGCCTTGCTGAGCAACCGTAGCAGCCAGCCATTCAATTGCACCACGGGTGGAGTCAATGTCACTGAACTCACGACGATAAGGCAGGTTCTTACGAACATCCTCCATCTGCTGGTCAACGATACCTTGACCAGTCTGTTCAGCACCAAGAAACTGTAAGCCCCGGCCTGCAAGCATTTGCAACTGGTCAACACCAATACCGAAGTTCTTGGACATTAGGCGACCAAGAGTCGGATTACGGATTGAGTTAGCCAACTGCCCGTAAGATTGCGGTGTAAGCGTTACCCAGTCACCGCCTTTAGGTAGACCCACCGATGGTTGGTCAAGCAGTTCTTCAGCACGAAGCGTCATTTGGGCGTCGTCCTCGTCGAACGTCACGCCTTGTACAAACAACTTCTTCTGTGATGGACTGTATGCAATCGCCGGAGGCTTTTGCATCTGCGGTAGTTCAAACCGCGTAACCCGCTGAGCAGCGGTTCCCATCGTAGCAATATCGGCTAAACCCTTCTGAAGCGCATCAGCCCCGGTAGAGGCAACAGGGTTCAAAAAGGTGTAGCCACTCAAGTCACTGGCAGTGGAACCACCAGTATCCGCATACAGAGGATTTTCAAATGACTGTGTGGCCTTCGTTGCCATAGTTCACCTTACCTAACTTGTTGTTGTGGGGGATTGACTATGCTCCAAATGCTGCGGTCAACTCCTGCCACTCGCTGTCCTTGTGGGCCTACGTCTACGGGCGTACCGTTAATGGTAACTTGCTTGTTCGCACCATCAATGACAAACACATCTCCAAGGCCGTTGCCGTAGAAAATCTTGCCGTCTGCGGCATTAGAACCAATCATCTTGAAGCCCATCTGCTCAATCATCTTCTCGGCCTGTTTGGTCTGACCCTCAAGTACCTTGAGTTGAATCTCACGAGCAGTCTGAAGAACTTGCTTGCTTGCCTCTTGACGGATAGCCTCGTTAGTCTCAAATGTTTTCTCAGCTTTCTTCATCTGGAAGGCAGCGAGTTGTTGACGGTAAGAGGAGTCAACCTGCGTACGAATCAACATCTCAACCTGTGGGCCTTCGAGTCCAGCCTTCTCGACTTTACCGTTAATATACAAGTCAAACTTGCCATCAGGGCGGCGCAACACTTGGTGCGGTGCACCAGTGAAGGTGGAAAGGACAGACAACGCACGGCTGTAATTGCCAGTGGTCGCGCCTTCATACACACCGAGGTCGGCTTGGTTCTTGTAAAGACCAAGGTCAAGGGCTTGAATCTTAGCAGCAGCCTCGATTGCTTTGTCGCCCATGCCGTACTGATTAAACAGATTGACTTGGCGTTGCAGAATAGCCCGTTGTTGTAGGGTCTGCTGAATTAACGGATTGCGAATAGTCGGGTCAAGCGAAGCAGAGCCATACATCGTGCCACCCTCAGCAGGCTTAACGACATTAGCCGCAGCATCAGCAACTTGTGTAGGAGTACCAGACTGAACCGCTTGTGTAAGGCTAACCGTAGGCGTAGTACCACCACTACCAGCAGGAGGAGATGCGGGCATACGTGGCGGAGTATTTGTCGCAACGGCAGTCAGCGGTGTGTCCTTGTTAAAGCCAAGAGCAATACCGTTTGTAAGCACTCGTTGGTCGTAAGGCTGCTTGCCATTTTCAAATTGAATCATGGCAGGCACTAACCGCTGCATAATGGCAGGGTCTGCAAGGTTAATCGTATCCGTCGGCTTAACACCCAGTGCAGCAGCAACTGCACGAACGTAGTTCGCATTACTCTTACCGGGCTGGTCTGAAGCGGGAGACCACCGATTGATAACGCCCTGTACAGTGTTAATTCCCTGCTCGTTGTAACTGAGCAGGTTCAATGTCATAGCACGAATACCAGCCTCAGGTGAGGAGAACTGAACAAAGCCAGCGGCTTCTTTTGGGCCTTTATCAATACCGACTTGGCCTTGCCATGTGTACTGGTTACTTGGGCGAATATTGCCGGGGTTGTTGTTAGCAAGACCACGGATGGGTTTACCCTTATTGTCGAGTTGCCAGTCAGCAAGTCCTTGTTGTTGAGCAGCCTGTACGTTCTGAGTACGCTCTGCTGCGGCAGCACGGGTACGAGTAGCCTCACCTGTTCTCAACCGCTCAAGCAGTTGTGTTTCGCTCAGTGGTTGATTGGCTTGCTCAACCTGACGAATCATGTCGAAATATGGCGTAGCCGAACCAGTGCCAACACGAGGAATTTCAACCCGAGTGACATCAGCATCATAAATACCAAGCGCACGACCAATACGAGGAATACCAATCTGATTGGCAATCCAAGTACCACCTTGGGCAATAGCGTTATACGGGCCACCAGCAACAATATCAGCCGCAGCAGCAGGAGCCTTACCTAGTTGAGCACGGTCAATTGCAGCCTGACGCTCACGGTTTAGGTTCTGCAAACGCAAAAGCCGCTCGTTAGGCGGCAACGACTGGAACTCAGCAGCAGTTAGTTGGTCAGTCGGAACCGCAGCCAGTTGCTGTGGCGTACGAAGACCAGCCGTAGGAGCAGCAGGTGCAGGAGCAGCAGGTGCAGGAGCAGCAGCCGGAGGACGAGCAGCAGGTGCGGGAGCAGCAGCCGGAGGACGAGCAGCAGGTGCGGGAGCAGGAGCAGGCTGAGTACCAAATGCTGTACCGGGCTGAGAAAGAAATTCAGGGACAGGCGCATTGGCAATAGCGTTTGCATCCTCTCCCATCCGAGCACGAATCTCATTGAGTCGATTCAACTCCTGAGTTCGTAGTTGGAGGTCACGCTGCTGCATGATGTCGTTTTCGGTTGCACGCATCCGATTTGCAACAACACCAGCACCTCCGAGAAGTTGCCCTAAGTTGAGAGCCATGATGAACCCCCTTACGCCTTGTTAGCCATCGGTGTACCAGTGAACGTACCGAACAAATCCCCAATATCCCCAGCAGCCTGACGACGACGGCGTTCAGCAGCGTCGTATATTTGACCGATGTAGTTACCGTAAGACAGTGCAGCAGTTGGGCCACCAGTTGGAATCAAACCAGCCGCAGCCTGTGAAGTACGCAAGCGATTTTGCTGCGCAACGTCAGCACCTTGGAGGTATGCAGTTTGACCACCCGAACTACGAGCGAGTGCAAATCGGCGTTCTTCAGCAGTACGCAGACCCGAGCGTTGCGGTGCAATACCACGAAGCACATCGCGCTCAGCACGACCAGCAGCAGTTTGGTAAGCCTTCAACGACTGTGAGCCAAAGAACTCAGGATTAAAGTAACCAGCTTCGCCTTTAAGTTCCATAGCAGCTTGTAGACGCTGATTAAACAAGTCTTGGTTCGTTACACGAAGTTGCTCAAGTTCTTGACGCTGTTGGGCAAGCAGTTGTTTTTCTTCATCCGACAAGCCATCGCCAGCAAATGCAGAACCAGCAATCTGACCAGCCGCACGCAGAACCATATCGGCTTGTTGTTTGGGGTCAGTAAACTTAGCCTTGAGTGCATCAGAGAATTTATCCCATGCACCAGTAGCAGCAGTTGCTGTACCACCAGTACTACCACCACCAAAGCCAGAACCAAAGACGCTGGCTGTATTAGTAGGAGCACGAAGACCCACACCTGCAACATCAGTACCTGTCGGCATACGAAGTCCGATACCAGTACCAGTGCCAGTAGATGTAGCCTGCGCACCAGCAAGGCTGTAATCAGGCGCAGTCCAAGATGTAGATGGAAGATTGCTGACAGTAGAGGCGTACGAACCGCCGCCTGCACCTGCGGTTTCAACACCCGGTAAGCGAATACCAACGCCGCCAGCCGCATTAGGATTGAGACCGACACCACCAGCCGCATTAGGATTTAGACCGCCGTAAGAACTTGTGCCAGTGCCCGACAAGGTAATACCAGTACCACCTGCTTGAGTACCGGAAAGAGTTGAGCCAAGGTCAGTTCCCATTGATGCTGGAGCACGCAAGCTACCGAACGTTTGTCCCCCGCCGCCAAGGCTGTAATCGGGAGGAGTCCAAGTTGTAGATGCGTAACCACCAGTACCTGTACCAGCAGTCAAACCTTCAGTGCCAGTAGGCGTAGGTGCAGCAGTAGTAGTTGGAACTTTAAGTCCAGTACCACTGGCTTGTGCTGCCGCAGCAGTAGCATCCATATATCCACCGATACCACCGCCGATACCACCAAACAGTGCACCACGACCGACGTTACCACCAGTAGCAGCCGCAGTTACAGCACCAAGACCAGCACCCACAATGGCAGAACCCAGCGTGGCTCCGACCGTAGCAGATAGGCCAAACGTAGCCGCCGAGATACCCGCAGAAGTAGCGATTGCACCTGCAATTGCAGGGGCAGCAAACGGGATGGCGATTGCCGCAACTACACCAACCACGGCTTTCAGTCCACCGCCTCCGCCTCCATAAAGAGCAGGTTGTCTAGCCCCGATACCTCGCGCAATAGGATTCAGGCGATGACCGCCGATACCACCAAACGCGTCTTCGGGTAATTCAGGAACCCCCATAGCAAGCATTTGCTTGCTGGTAGGCATACGAACAAACATTGTTGAACTCATTTCATAGCCTCCGTCAATTCGAGTCGCATGTGTGTATACACAGGCTTAAAACCATAACGAGAAATCACCCGCTCCATTGCTGGGGACACCCATCCCTCAATGACTCGGACACTATTCATAT
>JACCDO011088279.1_pt1 | contig 10768 bp, 8 predicted proteins | sample 7446101 | NCBI WGS metagenome assembly JACCDO01 (sample SAMN15323440, study PRJNA562643) | freshwater metagenome | isolation source: river surface water | place: USA:Blue River Watershed | collected 2017-08-16
AGCTCAGGATATTCATTTTTTAGTGTATTAAAACAATGTGGGCATGTGGTTACAATTTTTTCAATTCCATAATTATTCAATGTTTGAATATTCTGGTAGGCCATTAATTGAAATAAAAACTCATTTCCCGCTCTTCTTGCTGGATCACCAGTGCACAATTCTTCTTGCCCCAAAATAGCAAAATCGATTCCTACCTGAGTGAGTATTTGAGCAAAGGCTTTGCTGACACGTTGTGCACGTTGATCAAAACTGCCTGCACAGCCAACCCAAAAAAGTATGCTTGGTTTTTTTCCTTCCGCAACACAGGAGGCTAGAGTAGGGATATTCATCGAAATAAATTGAGCAGTAAAAATACATATTTTGGTCCATGAGCTGTTGCTCTGTTTTATGCTTTACCTACTTTTGTTTCAATCCGTATGAAGCAAATCTGGAAACGAATCTCGCACTGGGAGCAATGGAATTTTTTTGTGCTCTATTTTCCTATACTCCCATTCTGGGTCTGGTATTGTATCCGGAGTCGATCCATATGGTTTTTTAGTGCTTCTAATCCTACCATTACGTTTGGCGGTTTTGAGGGAGAGGGTAAAAAGGAGATGTATGAGCAACTTCCTGCTAACTATTTTCCAGCTACCATTTATATTTCTCCTGAAGCTCCGATAAAAGAAACTGAAGAAAAGATTCGGTCAGCCGGTTTTGAATTGCCATTCACTGTGAAGCCAGATGTTGGTATGAAGGGGCTACTATTTCGAAAAATAACTACTTGGGAACAATGGCGTATTTATCATAAAAAAATGACTGTTGAATATTTGGTGCAAGCTTTTGTTGATTTTCCGGTTGAATATAGCGTCTTTTATTATCGACACCCCTCATCTTTAAAAGGAACTATAAGTGGTTTTATTCAAAAAGATTTATTGCATGTAAAGGGCGATGGTGTCTCAAGTATTAAAGAATTAATCTTAAGTCATCCAAAAGCAAAAAATCGGATGTCAGAGTTGCAAGTACGGCATGCTGACAGGCTGAATGAAATTCCCTTATCTGGAAAAATCTATTATTTGTCTCATGCTGGCAATCATAACCGGGGAGCGCAGTTTACAAATCTTATGCATGAAATAGATGATAGTTTATTGAATTTGTTTGATAAGTTAAGTCATCAGACTTCTTTTTATTATGGGCGTTACGATATTAAAGCCATTTCTGTTCAGTCATTAAAAGAAGGGAAAGAGTTTAGTATTTTAGAATTTAATGGTTGTGGTGCTGAACCTAATCATATTTATGATTGTGGGATGAGTTTATTGCAGGCGTACCGAGTACTTTTATCCCATTGGTCAGCATTATTTCAAATAAGTGCGTATAACCATCAAAACGGGCATAGGTATTGGAATTTTAAAAAGGGCTACTATTTTTTAAAGCGGGCACGTACACATTTTGAACAATTGGAGAAACTAGATGTTTCCGGTATATAAATATTTTTGATTAGATGTTAATATTGTTAAGAGTTCTATTCACTGGCTTATTGGTAAGTTTTATTGGATCTTTACCTCTTGGTACGCTAAATGTTGCGGCCATGCAAATTTCTATTTCTGACGGCGTAAAGGCGGCTATTCAATTTTCGATAGGTTCCTTACTAGCTGAGATCATCTATGTTCGACTTTCACTCGTAGCAATGGACTGGATACGTAAGCAGGTAAGATTACTTCTGTTTTTTGACTGGTTGACTCTTATACTTCTACTTGCTTTAGCTGCTTCAAGTTTTTATGCTGCAACACATCCAGCCTCTCAAACTGGTAACCCGATTTTGAGTAGCTCGTTGCCTAAGATCTTGCTAGGGTTTTTAATGAGTGCAATTAACCCTGTTCAAATTCCTTTCTGGTTTGGATGGAGTTCTGTTCTTTTAGCTAAAGGATTTATTGAACCTAAGTACTCTCATTATAATGTCTATATCGTTGGTATAGGTATTGGTACTTTTTTGGGAAACTCAGTTTTTATTTTTGGTGGACAATTAGTTGCTTCGGCCATCTCCAATAATCAATCTATAGTGAGTGGTGTAATTGGAGTTGTTTTTTTACTTTCTGCCGGTTGGCAACTTTTTAGGCTGCTACAAAAAAAGGATGCAGTGCATCGAATGAATGACCCCAAGGAAGATAAGAGCAAGGTTGGGGAACAAATTGAAAAATGGGAATCGCACTGGATGAAGAAACCCCGTCAGGATTGATGAATCCAGTTTTCTCGGTCGGAGGGGCTAAATTTCCAGGGTGCAAAATTATTTTCTACGTTGTTAAATAAACTCGCCCATTCAGCTGGTGTGTTGCTTTCTTCCATTACAAGGTTTCTTCTAAGTTGAAGAATGATATCCAGCGGACTTATGCTAACTGGGCACTCTTGAACACATGCATTACAAGTAGTGCATGCATTCAATTCTTCTACCGTAATGTAGTCATGTAGCAGAGAACGTCCATCCTCTTTCCATTCTCCGTTTCTATCAATGGTTCGACCAACCTCTTCTAATCGGTCTCGTGTATCCATCATGATTTTTCGTGGCGATAAAAGTTTTCCTGTTTGATTAGCAGGACATGCGCTACTACATCTGCCACATTCTGTACAACTGTATGCGTCTAATAAATTTTTCCAAGTAAGGTCTTGCACATCCTTAGCTCCAAATCTAGAAGGAACTCCTTCTTGGGTGGCAGGAGCTAACTCAGGCTGCATCGCATAAAGAACCTCTTGTTGAATCGATGGCATATTCTCCATTTTGCCAGCGGGATCTGGCGAAGCATAATAAGCGTTTGGAAACGCAAGCAAAATATGGAGATGTTTGGAGGTGGGTAAATAGTTTAGAAATCCGTAAATGCCTATTATGTGCAGCCACCATGTGCTGCGTTCTAGTGTGATTAACGTTGAGTTGGTAGTATTTTGAAGAAGTGGATGGAGCAACGAAGAAAACCAAAATGATTCGGAGGAGTGAGTAGCATAGGGGATCACTGCTCTAGACTGAAGCAGCGTATCACTAGCATTCATCAAAAGGAAAAGACTCATTAGAACAATCTCTGTAACTAAAATGATAGTAGCATCATTTCGTGGCCATCCGTCCAAGTCTTTACTTTTTAGTCGTTTGATAGGCAGTATGTTTCTGCGGATTAAAAAAAGAATACACGCTACAATCACTAATACAGCCAGTAGTTCAAATGAATTAATCAATAAGGTGTAGAAAGAGCCTAAATGCGGCGCAAAAATTCGGTGCTCTCCGGTAAGGCCATCAATAATGATTTCAATAATTTCAATATTGATAATCACAAAACCTAGGTACACAAATAAATGTAAAATTGCAACGCCAGGCTTACGGAACATTTTTTGTTGCCCAAATGCAAGAAGAAATACATTTTTCCAGCGGGCAAATTTGTCTCCTTTTATTGTAGTTGATTTACCTAGTCTGATATTTCGAATAATTTTTTTAGCACTACGAGTAGCCAAAAAAATGGAAACAAAAGTCACCACCGCAAAAAGAAGGGGTTGCAATAAGTTCATGACTAAGATTGATGCGCTAAATTAAGCCAAAAGTGCTCAAAAATAGAGTGGGTGAAACTTGAATCTTCCTCTTGAAAATTCTAATGTAGGAGCGGGCAATTTAAAAGCATTTAATAGTGTGAATAGCAACCGTACTCCTTTTTTAGTAGTCTTAATTTTTTTCCAATTGAGGTCCGGGGCTATATACCACTGTCGGTAACGGGGCACGTCTCTTCCATCAAAGACAATATTTCCGTTCCCATCCTTTGAAATATTTTCAAATCCTCCCATCATACCCGCAGCCCCGTACCCCACAGCAACATTTAACCAGGATGGCCAACTACCTTTTTTTAGAAAAGGAGCTAGTGATACACTAGCCCAATAAGTTTGTCCATTGTAGTCTTTTAAAAATCTACTCGAAGTGGTGGATCCAAACAGTTGTGTGGAACGATTATTCAGAATTGGGTCGCTATAACGAACGTTATGATAAGATAGTTTTAATTCTACTCGTTGTTCTTTCCAGCCCAGTTCCTGTGCAATTAAAAGACTACTGCCCGCAATATTTGCAGAAAAATCACCCCAGCTCCATCCCCATTGTGCACTAAATCCATCCAAAATTTCAATTACTGTTTGGTAGGCAGCTCCACTTAGCCCTCCAATCCAGACTCTTTTCTTTCTATCTAGTCCTGCCCAATTCCACAATTCCATACTTCCCATACTTTCAATGTAGGCGCTATAAAAATGCCCTACTTTATCCATTTGTTTCCACTCGCCCCAATCATTAAAAGTATGGAATGATGATTGGGGGTAATGCCTATACCAAGCTGTGTATAGTCCAGTCATTGCGGCTCCGTAGCCTGCAATATTTGCCGCGGTCATCCATTTGATCCGTTGTTGTAATTCTTTCTTCCTTTTTTCCTGTGATTTAAATAATGAATCCGTAAACTGAACTTGGGCGTGAGTAGGTGAGATGGCTACTAAGAGGGTAAGCAGAATTGCAAGAGAGATGACACGCATATGTACTCCCAAATTTCGGTAACTTTCCGCTTTCAAAAATCAAACAAAATGGATGCTATTGCGCAAGAGAATCTGAACAAGTGGTTAGCGGGTAGTTATGATGATAAAACAAAACAAGAAATCAATACCCTGCTTGAAACGAATCCGATTGAGTTAGAGGATGCTTTTTATAAGAATCTTGAATTTGGCACAGGAGGATTACGAGGATTAATGGGAGTGGGAACAAACCGTATGAATAAATATACGGTTGGAATGGCAACGCAGGGTTTTGCAAATTATTTAAAAAGTGTTTTTGAAGGTGAAATCAGTGTAGCCATAGCGCATGACAGTAGAAACAATAGTCGCTTTTTTGCTGAAACTACTGCACAGGTATTTGCAGCAAATGGAATAAAGGTGTACCTCTTTGAAGATTTACGTCCTACGCCTGAGTTATCTTTTACAATCCGAGAGTTAGGATGTCAAGGGGGAGTAGTATGCACTGCATCCCATAATCCAAAGGAATATAATGGCTATAAAGCATACTGGAATGACGGATCGCAATTAGTACCTCCGCATGATAAAAATGTAATTCGAGAAGTTGAGAAAATTAACGGGGTTGATGATGTAAAATGGACGGGGGGTGATAATTTGATAACATCATTGGGGAATGAAATGGATCAGCGGTATATTTCGATGGTGAAAGAATTAAGTATCTATCCATCGATTATTGAAAAGCATGCTGATCTCAAAATTGTTTATACACCCATACATGGCTCTGGCATAAAACTGGTTCCTCCTGTTTTAACAAAGTTTGGGTTTAAAAATATTCACATTGTAGAAAAGCAATCAAAGCCTGATGGAGATTTTCCCACTGTGAAATATCCTAATCCAGAGGAAGCAGAGGCAATGCATTTGGGATTAAAATTAGCCGAAAAACTGGACGCCGATATATTATGTGGAACAGACCCTGATGCCGATCGGCTTGCTATTGGCGTAAAAAATACAGCAGGAGAGTGGGTATTATTAAATGGGAATCAAACTGCTGTTTTAGCATTTAACTATCTTTTGGAAGCCAGAAAAGAAAAAGGACTCGCGCGGCCAAATGATATGGTGATTACTACTATCGTGACCACCCCGATGATTGATGTGTTGGCCAATGCAAATCAAGTTAATTGTTACAGAGTGTTGACTGGTTTTAAGTGGATTGCTGATTTGATTCGTGAGAAGGAAAAGAATGAAAATTATATTATTGGCGGTGAGGAAAGTTTTGGTTTGATGATTGGAGATAAAATTCGCGATAAGGACGGCGTAAGTGCTGTAGCTTTATTATGTGAAATGGCCGCTTATGAAAAAGAAAAGGGTAGAAGTTTGTATGAAAAATTGATCGACCTCTGTGTTCAATATGGCTATTACTTGGAAGAACTCATTTCAATCACTCGTAAAGGAAGAAAAGGTCAAGAAGAAATTGCTGAAATGATGGATGGATTTAGAAAGCAACCGCCACTTCAGTTAGGTGGATCAGCTGTTGTGGAAGTATTGGATTTTGAAAAGCAAATCGGTAGAAATATTAAAACTGGAGAACAGTGGTCACTCACACTTCCTAAATCTAACGTGATCCAATTTGTGCTAGAAAACGAAAGTGTGATTTCTGCCCGTCCAAGTGGAACGGAACCAAAGATCAAATTCTATTTTAGTGTCAAAGAAAATCTTACTACTGCCAATCAGTTTGACCAGGTTGGAGATCAATTGAGAAAAAGAATAAAGTCTATCATTACAGATTTGAACGTATGAGGCCAGTAGAAGACAAACATCGTCACCAGGGTCTTCGACATAAACTGGTAGATCAACTCAAAAAAGCCGGGATTAGCGACGAAAATGTATTACAAGCAATCGCGCAGGTTCCTCGTCATTTTTTTCTAGATTCTGCTTTTGCAGAGATTGCGTATGAGAACAGATCATTTCCAATTGGCGAAGGGCAAACAATTTCTCATCCCTATACCGTTGCATATCAAACTCAACTTTTGAGCGTCCAAAAATATGAGCGTGTACTTGAAGTGGGTACGGGCAGTGCCTATCAAGCTGTTGTACTGGCAACACTAGGAGCACAGGTTTATACTATTGAAAGACAGCGTAAGCTGTACGATTCAAACAAACAATTTGAATGGCTTCAAAAGCAACCTGGACTAAAGTTTTTTTATGGCGACGGCTATCAAGGGCTCCCTACGTTTGCTCCCTTTGATAAAATTTTGATTACTGCCGCTGCACCACAAGTTCCCTCCGCTCTTTTAGAACAATTGCGACCAGGTGGATGGATGGTTGTGCCAGTGGGGGAGGGAAATATCCAGCAAATGAGAAAGATCACTAAGCTCTCCAATGGTACTCTGCGGGAAGAGACCTTTGATGAATTCTCCTTTGTGCCTATGTTAGTTGGAAAGGAAAGCTGAATCTTTCTTCTTACCTTTCCCATACAAAATCCTGTTATGCGTATTGGTTCGTTTTTAGTATCCGCCACGCTATCTATTGCATTGGTAGTGGCGCTCGATCGCCCACTCGGTAAAATTCCACCGCTCGGAAAATTCTTAAGTCCTCAATATGGTTTTTGGCAAAACGCCGAACCCATTGGTATGGATTATGGGGGAACATTACAATTAAAAGGGTTAAAAGGAGATGCGACTGTCTATTTTGATGATCGACTAGTTCCGCATGTTTTTGCAGAAAATGAGGAGGATCTTTATTTTATTCAGGGCTATTTACATGCTCGTTTTAGATTATTTCAAATTGATTTACAAACTAGAGCAGCTGCAGGCAGGGCAAGCGAACTAGCTGGATCTAAAGCGATCAACTTTGATCGCGAACAACGCCGACTTGGAATGGTTTTTGCTGCTGAAAATGCACTAAAAGAAATGGAGGAAGATCCTTTATCTAAATCCATCTTTGATGCTTATACAGCTGGTGTTAATTCTTTTATTGATCAATTAACTGAATCGGCTTTACCAATTGAGTACAAATTAATGCAGGTAACTCCTGAACGATGGACAAATCTTAAGTCTGCTCTATTATTGAAAATGATGGCTAAAATGCTCTCAGCTGGAACAGAAAATGATTTAGCGAATACTAACGCAAAATCAATTTTTATGCCAGAAGAGTTATCTCGATTATATCCGCAGGTTCCTGATTCTTTATTGCCCATTGTTCCCCATGGAACTATTTATCCAAAACCTGCTGTTATCCCTGTGAAGCCAGCAAACGCTGACTCCCTTTATTTAAATAATAAACAGACTGTAGCCGTGCAATCCATTGACAGACCTGATCCGGGTAATGGAAGTAATAACTGGGTTGTTGCGGGATCAAAAACAAAAAGTGGTGCTCCAATTTTGGCAAATGATCCTCATCTAGAGCTCTCATTGCCTTCAATTTGGTTTGAAATTCAGCTCAAGTCATCTACCTCCAATTCCTATGGAGTTTCATTACCTGGATGTCCATTTGTAGTTATTGGATTTAATGACAGCATAGCGTGGGGCGTTACAAACTCTCAACGGGACGTTAAAGACTACTATGAAATTAAATTCAAGGATGAAAGTAAAAAAGAATATTGGTTTGCTGGAAAATGGGTGCCCTGTAAGCTTAGAGTAGAAGAGATAAAAGTAAAAGACAGCCTGCCTGTATATGATACAGTGGCCTATACCATTTTTGGCCCGGTTCAATTTGATCATCGATATTCGACGGCTTCTTCTGCAAATAGAAATCTTGCCGTACGATGGGCTGCCCATGATCCGAGTAATGAGGGCATGACTTTTTACAAATTAAATAGGGCTCGTAATTATGCAGATTACGAGGAGGCCATCCGCACTTTTACTTGCCCGGGTCAGAATTTCATTTTCGCTTCACGCACGGGAGATATTGCAATTTGGCAACAGGGTAAGTTTCCGGCTCGCTGGGATAATCAAGGCTTATACGTGATGCCTGGGGAGGACAGTAGTTTTCTGTGGCAAGGGTACATTCCACAACAAGAAAATCCCCACAGCTTAAATCCTGAAAGAGGGTATTTACAAAGTGCTAACCAACGTGCTGCCGATTCAACGTATCCTTATTTTATTCCAGGTAGTTATATAACTGCCCGCGGCGTTAGAATTGATAAAAAGCTAGCCTCAATGTCTGGAATTACACCCTCTGATTTGATGGCTTTGCACTATGATTATTTTAATACATCAGCTGAAGATCTCAGGCCCATATTATTGAAAAATATCATTGAGGAGCAGTTAACGGCAAAAGAATTGTCTTACCTCCAGCAGTTTAAAAATTGGGATTTGTATGCTACCCCCAACTCAATTGGGCAAACTGTTTTTCAGTGCTTTTGGGATAGCGTTCAATATTCAATATGGTCAGATGAAGTAAATCGTACTAATCCTGCCGCTACCTGGCCCACCGAGCAGACAACATTGGAATTATTATTAAAAGATACTGCATTGATTTATGCAGATAATATTACTACAACAGAAGTTGAAACATTGCCTATTACAGTTACGAATGCCTTTAAAAAAGCAGCAGCCAATTTGCAACAAAAAGAGGCAGAGGGCAAATTGGCATGGAGTAAGTTTATGAATCCTAGTGTTTATCACTTATTAAAAGATGCGCTGCCTGCTTTTGCACGAAAAGGCTTGACAGTAGGGGGCTACGGTAATATCGTCAATGCAATAAAGCATAGTCATGGTCCAAGTTGGAGAATGATTGTTCATTTGGTTGATGGTATTGAAGCATATGGAGTTTTTCCGGGTGGTCAGAGTGGAAACCCGGGTAGCCGTTTTTATGACAATAATGTCTCAGTTTGGGAAAAAGGAGAGTATAACAAGTGTTGGCTAATGCAAGAGGCTGATAAAGAGGACAGCCGAGTAAAATGGGTATTACGTGCAAAAAAATCTTAAAAAGTAATCTATGAAGTTTTCATTATCTATACTACTAACGCTCTTGGGCGGAATAGGTGTTTCTCTTATCAGCGCTGTTCCCTGGTGGGGTTTTGTAGGTGTGTCATTTGCTGTTGCATTAGTTATTCATCAGGTTCCTGCTCGAGCATTTGCTGCGGGCTTCTTAGGTATGTTTTTAGCTTGGGGTGGACTTGCTTGGTGGATCGATTGGCAAAATGCTAGTTTACTATCTAAACAAATCGCTTCTATATTTCCCTTGCAAGGATCTTCTGCAGCATTACTCATGCTTACTAGCATTATTGGGGGGCTTTTGGGAGGAGTGACTGCTATAACAGGCAGTTATCTTCGCATGAGCAAAAACAAAAATTAAGTGCGCCGTCTGTTATTGAAGATTGCCTTCGTTTATTTTATTGCCCAACTGTTTTTTCTTCAAGGAAACAGTACGCTAATTCGAGGAAGAGTTACCGAAAAGGGAGGTCGTGCTCTTCCTTTTGCCTCAATTCTGGTTGTTGGAAAGGGTAAAGGTGTAACGGCCAACGGAGAGGGGTTTTATGAAATTGAATTAAAGCCTGGTGTTTACCGTATTTCGTGTCAATATGTAGGGTATGCAACACAGGAAAATCAAATCCAGGTAGCTGGTGATGTAGTTACGTTGAACTTTATTTTAGAAAAACAGGAGTTGGTTTTACCGACTGTTACCATTTCAAATAAAGAAAATCCAGCTAATCGTCTGATTCGTGAAATGATTCGCAGGCAACAAGAAAATCAAAAGAATGCTGAGTCGTTTAGTTGTGAGGTATATTCGAAGGGGCAGCTACGTTTGCGAAATTTTCCTACTCGTTTTTTATCTCAAAAGGTCGATTTTGAGGATGGCGATACAAGCAAAAAAAAGATTCTATATCTATCTGAAACAATCTCGAATTTTTCACAACAAAATCGAAAGGAAAAAAAGATTGTGGTTGTTTCTTCTAAAGTCAGTGGAAACACAGATGGATTTGGCTTGGCAGTACCTGATCAGTACTCGCTGTATGATAACTTAGTATTGACAGGTACCCAATTGAATCCACGCGGATTTGTTTCTCCGTTAGCTTCCAATGCCTTTTCCTTTTATAGATACAAACTTGAAGGAACATTTACAGAAAAGGAAAAGCTAATCAGTCGAATAAAGGTTACTCCAAAAAGGAAAGGAGAACCATTGTTTGATGGAGAAATGTCAATTGTTCAAGAGGATTGGCAAATGCATTCAGCGGAACTATACTTACTTAAGTCGCAGCAACTTGAACTTATCGACACACTTCGTTTTGTACAACTTTATCATGAAATAGAGCGGGGTCGGTGGATGTTATCCA
>JACCDO010467709.1_pt1 | contig 10767 bp, 11 predicted proteins | sample 7446101 | NCBI WGS metagenome assembly JACCDO01 (sample SAMN15323440, study PRJNA562643) | freshwater metagenome | isolation source: river surface water | place: USA:Blue River Watershed | collected 2017-08-16
GTGAGTTCACCAATTCTTTTGGGAATGTCACCTATTATGTGTGACTGTAACTTAGATGATTTATCTTGTGATTTAGAACACTTAGAAAAATTATTTATTCATCACTCACCATCATCCATGATACTTGTTTCTCCATTAGGATTAGTCCCAAATATGGAGAAAGTGATATCATTATGTGAAAAATATGATGTAATACTTTTTGAGGATGTTTGTGAAAGCATGGGATCAAAATATCAAGGAAAATACTTAGGTTCTTTTGGTTTTGCGTCATTTTTCTCAATGTATTTTGGTCACCACTTAAGTACGATTGAGGGTGGGTTTATAAACACAAATGATGAAGATTTTTACCACCTTCTTTTAATGATGAGAAGTCATGGGTGGGATCGAGATCTACCAAAAGAAAAACAAGAATCTTTAAGGTTAAAATATGGGGTATCGGAATTCGATTCATTATACAACTTTTATGTACCAGGATTCAATTTAAGATCTACAGATTTACAAGCATTTATTGGTTTAAGAGCGATAGATAAACTTGACAAGTATTCGGAGTTAAGAAATAATAACTTTGTTAGATATAATGAATTAATTAAAGTTAACGAACTGAATTTATCTCAAAACGAAGGTGATTTTGTATCAAGTTTCGCAATACCTATCGTATCAAAAAATAAAAAAGAAATTGTTGATAGGTTAACATCGAATGGTGTTGAGGTTAGACCATTGATTGCTGGTGATATGTCAAAAAAACCTATGTGGTACGAAAGATACGGTAAACTTAATTTAACAAATTGTGAAAAAATAAATGAGTTTGGGTTTTACATACCAAATCACCAAAATTTAACTGAAGAACAAATTAAACTAATCACAGACACTATAAATGAATAAGAAAGTAGCATTAATTACGGGTATAAACGGTCAAGATGGTTCATACCTTGCCGAGTTATTACTCGAAAAAGGATATGAAGTTCATGGAACATTAAAAAGAAATTCTGTATCAGAAAATCAAACATCGAGGTTGGATAATGTTTTTAACAAACTAAAATTACATTATGCAGATCTTACGGATCTTTCATCAATGATTAGAGTGATTAGTGAAATAAAACCGCAAGAAGTTTACAATTTAGCCGCTCAGTCTCACGTAAGAATATCATTTGACCAACCAATATACACCGCAAATGTAACAGGTTTAGGGACTCTTAATATTTTAGAGGCAGTTAAATTAGTTGACCCAACAATTAAAATTTATCAAGCCTCTTCATCTGAAATGTTTGGTAATACGATTGATAATGACGGATTCCAAAGAGAAACAACACCGATGAACCCAGTATCACCATACGGATGTGCTAAGGTTTTTTCTTACAACATTTGTAGAAACTATAGAAATTCATATGACATGAAAATATGGAATGGTATCCTGTTTAATCATGAATCACCAAGACGTGGAACTAATTTCGTAACCAATAAAGTTGTTAAGGCTGCGGTAAGAATTAGTTTAGGTTTACAAGATAAACTACATATTGGTAATTTATCCGCAACAAGAGATTGGGGTCACGCAAAAGATTATGTATATGCAATGTGGTTAATGTTACAATCTAACAAACCAGACGATTACGTATGTGCGACAGGGATATCACACTCAGTCCAAGATCTATGTAGTTATGTTTTTAGTTCGTTAGGATTAGATTATTTAGACCATATCGTTATTGATGAAAAACATTTTAGACCAGAGGAACTTGAAAATTTGAAGGGTGATTCATCCAAATTAAGAAAAGAGTTGTCATGGAAACCAGAACATACGTTTGAAACTATGTTAGATGAAATGATAAATTATTGGTTAGAATATTATAAACAAACTAAATAAAAGTTTGTAAAAAAATTAAATTGGTTTTTAAATTCAATTTAAGATTAAGGATGTAAAATCCAATAAAAATTTTGTAAAAAATATGACAAGAAGAAAACCACAAACAACAGAGGAAACAACAATTCCTCAAAACACAAAAAGAGACATCTTAAATCAGGTGATCAAAAAAAGACCAAAAGGGAAATTTTTAACAGAAAATCAAAAAATTTATTACGAAACACTCCTTAATAATCAAATAACAATTTGTTCAGGTCCTGCGGGTGTTGGTAAAAGTTACATAGCGATGAAGACGGCTGTAGATCTTTTATTGGACGAAGGAAACGGATATGATAAAATTATTATTGTTAGACCTGCAGTTGAGGCGGAAGAAAAATTAGGTGCGTTACCGGGAAACGTAGAAGAGAAATTGGACCCTTATATTTTCCCGTCATATTACCTTTTAAATAAAATTATAGGTAAAGAAGCAAGAGAAAAATTAAAAGACGCTGAGGTTGTTGAGGTGTTCGCCTTAGCGTATATGAGAGGTATGACAATAGACAACTCAATCCTAATTTTTGAGGAGGCTCAAAATGCAACACCAAAACAAATGAAGTTACTATTGACAAGGATTGGTAGTAATACTAAATTCTTTATTTCTGGTGATATTGAACAAACGGATAGATACAAAGATAAAAAACACTCAGGTCTTTATGACGCATTAACAAGATTTAATGGTATACCTGGTGTTGGTATTTTTGAATTCGGTGACAAAGACGGAGTTAGAAACCCAATAATTACCAAAATATTACAACGATATGAAGAAGATAGGAATTGATATTAATGGTGTGTTAAGGGACACAATCGGTAAATTTACTCAATTATATGAAAAACATTTAATTGATTCATCCGATGAACCTTTTGCTGGTAATACCTATGAATTAGATATGTCAGGTAATACTGAATTGATTGAATTAGAAAATGAATCATTTGAATATAAACAAACTTCTGATGTCGATTCTTTAGAACTTGACAAACATTTTTCATTTAGAAGTAAGGAAGAATTGTTCAACTTTATGTACGAAGAATATGCTATGGAATTATTTGGTCACGCCCCATCAACAGAAATGACAACATTTAATATGTTAAACGATCTGTATTATGAGTTGAGAGATGAGAATGAGTTATTGATCGTTTCAAGTGAGATTGGTAAATCAAAACCAGCTTCATTATTCTTTATTTCCAAGTTTGGTTGTTTATTAGAAAAGGTATTATTTTTTAGTGATATAACCAAAAATAACATGTGGGATCAAGTAGACATTTTACTTACAGCGGATCCTATTCTATTATTAGAAAAACCCGTAGGAAAAACTGTTATTAAGTTTAACACATCCTACAATAAACATATCGAATCTGAATATGAAATTTCATCACTTTCAGAGTTCGGTGAAATTATTAAAACACTAATATGATGTTTACAGTATTCGGTGAAAACTACTATATTGATTTAGATAAAATTGACAAAGAAGTGGAATTAAAAAATGCAAGTGGAGATTCTCAAATTCATTTGGTTAAATATGAGATGATAAAACATATGGTAGAAACGGTATTAACTGAAGACGATATCGTCGATGAAACTATGGGTATGAAAAGTAAGGAAGTTTCATTACCATTCAAGATATCGTTTAACTCATTATTAATGAAAAACATAATAAATAAACTATAATACAATTATGAACACAGAACAAATTGAAAAATTAGAAAGGTCTATTAACAATATGAAGGAGAAAAAATCAAGAATCTACTTCATTGTGCAAGACACAAAAGGAAACGCAAAGGCATCTGTTCGATACATTTACCAAATGGCAATGGCATTAAGAAAAGATGGTTATAACTCAATTATATTACATGAAAAACCTGAATACTATGGTGTTTCAGAATGGTTGGGTGAGGAATATATGACATTAGAACACAGAGCAATTGAGGGTACAAGTTTGGAAGTTTCTCCTGATGACTTGATTATTATCCCCGAAATTTACGGTTTCATTATGGATCAAATTACTAAATTACCTTGTGGTAAAGTGGTATTGAGTCAGGCATTTGATCATGTATTTGAAACTTTACAACCAGGTCAAACATGGGCTCAATTAGGTTTCTACAAGTGTATTACAACATCAAACAAACAAAAAGAATTGATTGAGTCAGTTATGAGAAACGTATCTGTAGATGTAGTTGAACCTGCAATTTCTGATGTTTTTGTTAAGAATGAATTCCCGCCTAAAACTATCGTGAACATTCACACAAGAGATCACAGAGATACTACAAACTTAATTAAAACTTTTTATGCTAAATTTCCACAATACAGATGGATTACATTTAGAGATTTAAGAGGTTTGTCTGAAGCAGAATTCGCTGAAGCAATGAAAGATAGTTTTATCTCGATTTGGATTGACCAAACAAGTTCATTTGGTACTTTCCCATTAGAATCGATTAAAATGGGTATTCCTGTTTTAGGTTTGGTTCCTGACCATATCCCAACTTGGATGAATGAGGACAATGGTCTTTGGGTTAATAATAAAACAATCATTGTTGATGTGTTATCTGACTTTATTCAAAATTGGTTAGAAGATAACTTAAATCCTGAGTTATTTGCAAACATGGAAAGAACTATGGAATCAATTAGTACAATGGAAAAATTTGAGTCTGACACAATTAAACTTTTCTCAAGAATGTTTGAATTACGAATTACTTCATTTGAAGATCAACTTTCTAAATTAGAAACTATATAATTATGAAAAACAAAAACACAATATCAGTAGTATTACCAATTAAATCAGGTAAGGCAATTGGATTCCAAGACTTCTTCGAGAGATGTATCCAGTCAGTTAAAAATCAAGGTGAATATGTAAATGAATTAGTTATCGTACATGGTGCTGAGGAATATTTAACAAACTTTTTAAACGAATTTGATTTCAGTGGGATTACTGTGAACATGGAGTCGTGGAAAGAAGAACCTAACTTCGCAAAACAAGTCAATAAAGGAGTTGAGTTGGCAAAATCTAATTGGTGCTCAATTTTAGAATTCGATGACGAATATTCAAATATTTGGTTTAAGAACGCACTTAAATACATGGACATTTATAAAGATGTTGATGCATTTTTACCAATCGTGGTTGATGTCGATGAGAAGTTAGTATTTGCGGGTTTTACCAATGAAGCAACATTCGCGGCTAACATTTCCGCAGATATGGGGATTTTAACAAATGAAGTACTTCAGACGTTCCAAAATTTCCAAACATCAGGAATGGTATTCAACAAAGCAAAATACCAAGAAATCGGTGGAATGAAATCTAACCTTAAATTAACTTTTGGTTATGAATTATTCTTACGTCTTACTCACAATTCGGCTAAGATTATGACTATCCCACGTATTGGTTACAAACATGTTAACTTAAGAGAGGGATCTATCTTCTGGAACTATAAAAATGGTGAAGATAAAATAGATCAGGATGAAGCTAAATTTTGGATTGACGCAGCCAAAAAAGAATATTTCTTCACAACGGAGAGAGATATAAAATATGTTCCCGAAGAAATTTAATGACAAGTCATGAAACTGAAAATTTAACTGAAAAGAAAAAGAAAGGTAGAAAACCGAAAGTTAATAATTATTTTGATGAGAGAGAGGAGACGGCGGTTAGAATGTTTTTAATCGCCGAAACCTACGAAGAGAAAAATAAAATATACAACGATTTTCTGAAAGAACCTTTAGATAAAATGATATCTTCAATTATTAGAAGATATAAATTGTACAGGAAGGACATGAACTACGAAGAAATTCATGTAGACACACATTCCTTTCTTATGACAAAAATTGATAAGTTTAAACCTTCTAAAGAAAAGAAGGCTTATTCATATTTTGGTACAATTTGTAAAAATTATCTTATGGGTCAGATTATGAAAGATCAAAAAGAGATGAACAGAAAAATCTCTTATGAGGATATATCTTCTGACTTATCAAATAGAAGTGAGATGTCATACTCAATCGAAAATGACGATTTAAGTTCCGAGTTTGTTATTAAAAAATTTTTAGAAAAATTAAAAGAAAATTTAGACGATAAAAACTGTAACGAACAAGAACACAAATTAGGATCCGCAATATATGATTTGTTTGATAATTACAGTACAATCTTTCCTGATACAAATAATAACAAATTCAATAAGAACATTATTTTATTTGAGTTGAGAGAGATGACTAACCTATCCACAAAAGAAATTAGAAATCTAATTAAGAAATATAAAAAACTATATTTTGATTTAGTTCAAGAATTATTAAAAAATTGATATTTACTAGTATGCCACGTCCATCAAAAAAGGAAATTAATTTAAGTAAGGAGTCAATGTTGGCTCTAATGCAAGAAATTTACAATGAACTTGTAGAACAAAGAAGTACTGCAATTAGAATCCAAAATAAAATGTTAACTATGATGAAAGAACCTGAAGATATGGCAATGATAGGTCCGATCATAGAAAAACAACAAAAAATTATTAATGATTGTGTTGAGAAAAAATTAACATTATCGAAATTACAATCTAATATGTGGCAAAAAAATACAGACAAGGACGAAGACTTCAGTTTGTCCGATATTGATATGGATGATGAAACAATCCAAAGTCTATTAAAAAAAGACATCAATAGCGAAGGGTCATATAAAATGAAAAAATAAATTCTATGTCGGTTGATATAAATCAAGATTTACGAGATATTTCATCTAAAATAGGGGTTTATCAAACCTATAAAGAATTTAGAACAGGATATGATGACCTAAAAAAAAGGGCTGGTAATTCTTTTGAGGAGGATCAAAAATATGTTGCAAAACTTTTAGGTCAATTTGATAGGAACAGAAAAGAAAAAAATGATAACACTTGTCAACCTTTTCTTGAATCATTACTTAAACAATTAAAACAATTAAAAGGTTCTGGATTAGGTACCGAAACATTTGTTAAAAGAATATTTTTAGATACATTAAAAGATTTAAAGGGTGATCTAATTGAATTGCTATTAGATTTATTCAAGAAGGAATTAAATTGTGGAATAAATCAAACTTACCAATTTAACACAACTTTTCACATACCGGTAAGTATGGTGGATCTTTTTGGTATGTTAGAAAATGCACCTGATAGTAAATTTGGGAAACTTTTTTATGAACAACAAAATATAAATTATCAACAACATTTATCTAACCCAACAACACTCCCATTCTCAATGAATAGAGAGTTATATAAAAGAACACAAAATCTAAATCAAACTTTTTCTTCTGTCGAAGGGTCAAATTATTTGGGTACTTCAGTACAAAATTTATTTGACATATCTTACGTTGAGTCATATGTGGATCCCAACTTAGGCCCTCAAACAGGTAGTTTCTTTAAAGTAGAATTAAAACCAAGACAAACAGTTACATCACCTGATCAATTTTTGAGTGATTATATGTCTACTATAAATGTACTAGAATTTAAGTCATTCTTCACATATTTATCGAACTACGTTACAGGAGCAATTTCTTTTGGTCAAAATGAAGGTAAATTAAAACTAACTGCGGTCCAAAAAACTTTAGCATTAAATAAAAGAATTTCTTGTTTATGTGCCGACAAAACACAAGAAATATCTGTTGCTGGAACATCAAAAGTTTCGGAGGTTGATAATGTTGATGATTCATTTTTTGAACTTACTGAAGTAGAATTAAGGATAATTGAACAAAACATCTCAAACATTAAATTGGGTGTTGTTGAATTTGAGGATTGTGATAATATTAAAGTCCCGTTAGATGCCGATGCGTTATTAGCCGCATTAAACGATCTCCAATTTAATGAGGATACTGATGATTTAAACGAGTTCCAAAACGCATTGAATATTATTAACCCCGCAGTTAATAACACATTTACCGCAGCAATAAATGAAGGGTTTTTAAAACAATTTTTAAACGCACTTGTTGGGTCAATCTTATCACCAAAAGTTATATTACCTTTTATGATAATGTTATATGCAACTCAACAACAAGTACCACCACAAGTAAAGAATATTGAGGACTTTACTAAACAATATAGAACTTTTTATATTGAGTTTGTGAGTAAAATCCTTTCAAAATTTACTCAAAAAGTTTTAAAAGAATTAAAAAAACAAATCATACGTTTAGTAACACTTCTTAATACCGATATTTTAAATGAGAAAAAGAAGAAGGTTCAAGACATGATTTTATCTATCGTAACTTTAATTGCAACACCTGTAAACTTAGTGCAAGATTTAAGAGAATGTAAAGCGGGTGTTGATGAGATACTTGGTTTACTTAATTCTGGTGTAAAAGCCGGAGTAGATAAATTGGCAAGTAGAGGAGCACCTATACCATTACCATTACTTTTAGCTTCAGAGGTTTTAGACGGATACTCACCAACAAGAGCATTTTTAAACACAATAGAAAATTTAGAAGAACTCGGTATACCAACTGGACCTATGCCTGACGGTAGTCCAAATAAATTTGTAGCATCAATAAAGGGGATTTTTGATGGTAATTCAAAAGAAGTTGCGCAAAACGGAAAAGTCGCGATCGGTGTTGGTGCATTAACCGTAACACCGGCAGGAATAACAATACCAAAATCTGCATATGGAAAATTCATTTAATATCAACGAAAAGAGAATAAAGGCGAACGAAATTCTCCAAATAATTAAAGAGCACAAAGAAAGGTCAAATAAAGATCTAAAGTTGGCAATGGACTTTATCCAAGAAGATTTTAATATGACTAAAGAGTCCTTAATTAAACTAACTCACCATTTAGATAAATTAGAAAACACTTATAATATATTACACAAAGAATATACAAATAGGAATAAGACAATATGAATACCGAAAAAATAATATATCAAGGGTTTGTAATAAACAATCAAGACCCACTTATGTTGGGTAGGATTAGAGCAATTCCTGTTGATGAGATTGAATCTGATTTACTACCTGAAGATTGGAATCCTGCAAAAGATATTTGGACAGAAAGAGACCCTTTAATTTATTTACCTCTTCTACCTTATTATGTTAGTCAGGTTCCTAAGGTTGATGAGTATATTCATATATTTTACTACGACAAAAAACAAGTTGTAGACAATACCAAGTTTTACATTCAAGGACCAATCACAAGACCACAAAATAATGGTTTTGAAGATTGGCACAATTCCGAATCAATGTTGGCAAGTGGTGTGTTCTTAAAACAGGCAAACCAAATTAAAGATCCTTTAAGTTTAGAAATTAAAGGTGAAGCGAAAGGTATATACCCTGAACCTGGTGATAACGCACTTTTAGGTAGAGGTACTGCTGATGTTGTCGTTAAAGAAAATGAAGTATTGATCCGAGCAGGTAAAAATGTGTCAACTCAAACACAAGGGTTTAACATACCTACCCCAAGACTGAATAGATCGTTCTTACAAATTTCAAATTTCGATTTAGAAAAAGTAGAAAAAGACCCAATTAAAAAAACCTTATTTCTTAACAAACCACAATTGGTTAAAAAATTGGTTGAGTGGGAAGTTACTGAAGAAATACAAATAACAGGTTTTACTTCAGGTGGGGGTATCACAGGTTCAACGTTCTATAATGGAAATATTAAACTATATTCATTATTACCAAAAGATCAAACCAAAACTACAGTGATTAATATGGACACCCCTCTTGATGAATATAAGAGTGGACCGGAATATACATTAGAGTTTACCGGTCAAACATTAGAAAATGGGGTGAAGATTGTCAATCAATTCATAAGTGGGGTAAACAATGGAAAAATAAACGTTCAAGGATATCAACAATTCCCATTTGAAAATGATACTCAATTAACGGATCAATTCCCATTCTATTTTAGACCAACAAAGAATAATATCGATAAATTGGCATCCACAGGAGCAACCGATTTTAATATGGTTAACAATTTCTTTAGAAAAATTAAATTGTTACCATCTGATAAACAATTTGGTAGTGTATTGGTTTGGTCAAAAAATCTTATTGGTGAACAACTAACACCACAGACATCAACTCTACGACAAAGTGTTTATAACCCAAATCCTGTCTCCTACGGGACTTTAGCCGCTGACTTTGTATATTTCCTTTCCCACAAGTCAGATATCCCGTCAAAACAAAAAATTGTGTTAGAACCAAAGGAAACATTGTACGGTATTCCACAACAAATATTCACAGAGAATATCATTAACAATACCGATCCTATGGTTAGAGGTAATGAGTTAATGAAGTTATTGACGTTAATTGTGAACTTCTTGGCATCTCATGTTCACAACATTAATGAAGCACCAATTCAAATCGGAGTAGATGGTACACAGTTAAGTGAAATCTATAAAATTCTACAAGATGCTGATAATTCCATTCTTAATCAAAATATTCGAATTAATTGATATTTATTAAGAAAAGTTAAATGTCAATCCTTAATTCATATTTTAGTAGAAACAACACTATAGTTTATAATAGTTACGTCAATACAGGTAGAAACCCTGTTATGCAATTATACTATGGTGATGGTGGTTTACAAACTCCGGTCGGATACTCAAGGTTTATTTTTGATTTAGACCTAACACTTTTACGTGAAAATATTGCAAACGGAACCATATCTACAGGTTGTACCGATAATATGACTCACGTATTAAAGATGACAAACACCTCATCATTTAGTGAGGACTTACTTAACACATCAATGCCTGATGGTAGTTTAAGAGCAACATCATTCGACTTAATTTTATTTAGAATACCACCAAGAGATTTTGACTCAGCACAACCCCAATATTGGGATGAAGGTGTTGGTTACGATTTTTATGACGTACCTGATGAAATAATACCAAATAAAGCATTTTCTGTTAGACCATCAAATTGGTACCAAACAACAACCATAGA
>JACCDO010572605.1_pt1 | contig 10766 bp, 23 predicted proteins | sample 7446101 | NCBI WGS metagenome assembly JACCDO01 (sample SAMN15323440, study PRJNA562643) | freshwater metagenome | isolation source: river surface water | place: USA:Blue River Watershed | collected 2017-08-16
AACTCCTCAATGAAATAATCTACTGTAATCTCATGATCCTCACAGAACTTCTCCACATCATCAGGAAGTTCCATTAGAATCTCTGATACAGCAAATCGTTCCCAGAGATGATAGAATTGGTTTTCTGTCATGGTTGGTGTTCCGAAGCTTTTAGATAATAAGCTATCTCAAAAGGCGACAAACCTATTATAATCAGATTCTTATAGGTGTGTCAAGTCCTTATGAATCTTATGTTAACAAACCGTAACATAAGATCTATAAGATTCCTTCAGGTAGTCTGACACCATAAGATTGTCAGAGGCATCTTAGAGACGATTCTAGATGCCTCTCAGGATCTTATACTGCCAATGCTCCAGTAGGAATTTCTACGATTTCTGGTTCTTTAGAATCATCGAATTGGTGACGATCCCAACAGATCCACTCACCATTCTTATACAGGTAAGCATACTCTTCACCTGATTCAAGATAAGTCTTAAGGTTCAGATCATAACGAGGAGGACAATCTTCACCACGCTGAGAATAGTACTCAGGACCATAAGATCCATCAGAACTGTCATCCCAACGCTCAGTAGTCCAGCATGATGACATATCGCCACCATCAATCAGTTCACTAATTTTCTCTTTTGTGTTATAATGAGTGGTGAGAATACGACCCAACCATTCAGGATAACCATCCCAATGATGATAAACGGAAAGAATCGAACCATCAGCAAGTTCGAGACCAATGCGTGAACGAGTTCCCATGATGTTGTGGTGGTGAACGAATGAATATTAAGGGATTGACCAGACTCGATCAATCCCTGCTGTGCCAGTTGTCAGAGTGTCACACAAGCACCAAATCTTACCTGAGTGTAACCATTGCTTCCAGGATTGAAATGATGCACACCGTAGTAATAACGACGGCAGTTTGTTTCACTCAGATCAAAATGTTCTGCCATTTGCTTAAAAGAATGCTTCGGATACAGTCTCTTATAAGCATTAGTCATTTCTGTCCAGAACTTTGCATTCTTGGTGAAATTAATGCTGTTCTCGGGGTGGACTTTGACGGTTCGCATTGGTTTTGTGTGAACTGAAGTCACTATAAGACCTGATGAGCATGAAAAAGGTGCCCATGTGCCACCTTAAGAACTGGTACACATAGACACCTTATAAGATATCTTATGTTATTATAGAGAAAAGTCCTCCACATAGACTTCTACATCTTCTGCTGGTTCCAGTTTAAACAGTCGCTCATAATCGATCTGACGAGCATCAAAATCTTCGAATACATTAAATTCCAGTGTAACACGAACCTTTTTCTTCTGTGCCTGAAGGAATGCTGTTGCCATAAGAACTTGAACTCCTGAGTAACTATAAGAATAGTATAGGGTATTCTGTAAGGCGTGTCAAGTAACTCGGTGAGTCTATTTATGAGATCTTATGTGGGTTTTAGTGATATTATGAGCATATGCTGATTATTATAATATAACGATATTGTTATACCATAAGATGTGTAAGACCTGTAAGATTCATAAGATCTGTAAGAAAAAAGGACCTCCGAGGCGTTCACTGTTGCCTCAGAAGTCCTTGTCCCACCAACATAAGAATCATAAGGCATCGGGGGAGATCTGTCAAGTCTTAGAGTCTTATGGAGGTATTTGGAAATCTTATGGGGGGTATTTAGAAATCTTATGTCGGGGTCTGGGAAAAATTTCGAGGGGGGTCTTGACAAAAAACACTCGGGTGTGATAGAATTACATCTAAGATCACATAAGAATCTGGTGTAAACCCTTAAGAACTCGGTGATTTAACATAAGAACTCGGTGATTTAACATAAGAATCTGGTGTAAACCCATAAGAACTCGGTGATTTAACATAAGAATCTGGTGTAAACCCATAAGAACTCGGTGATTTCATAAGATTCAAAGGATACAAGAATCATAAGAACTATCAGACTATAAGATCATAAGACTATCAGATTAGATAAGAATATAACACTACTATTATATTAGATAAAAACAATAAACCTTATTTTAGAGTTAAAAACATGTCAGGATTCTCATACTTTAATACATAACTTAAAATGTGTATAAGAATTAAGTGCGTGAATACAGTTAGAAAAGAACTCTCAGAGATTCCAGGAATGGAAGATTATAGGTTTTATTACATTGACATGGAAGGTAACATATACTCTCACAAATACATAAAACCAAGAAAATTAAGAACCTTCAAACACAATGGACCGAAACCTTATTTGATGGTAAACCTTAGTAATGGTAAAGGTAAACTCAAATCCTTTTATGTTGGTAGATTGGTTGCTCTTGCTTTTCTTCCCAATCATACTGACTCATGGGGTATCAGATATAAGAATGGAAATATACAAGATAACTCTCTATCCAACATTGAATGGGTTGGTAGAAAAACAGAAAAAGGATTAGATACTGATACCATTACCTTAAGTAAAGAGATTAGTGATTACATTAAACTCGTACACTTATCAGCAATAAAAAAAGGTATCCCTGTACCTGACACTTATGAATTCTTCCATGGTATGATCAGTCAGTCACTTGAAGAATATATCAATCGTTTTGGTCTGAAGAAAACAATGTACCTATTAGAAAACTCTGTTTAGTGTAACATTCTTTTGTACTTTGATTTCAGTATTCTGCCATGTCCAACATTCACCATCTTCATCATTAAAACATACCCACATAAGATTATACTCTGGTCCATAATCAATTAAGAAATGAGCGAGAGCACTACCTTTGGGTGTTTGGAGTGGTATGGGTGGATTCAGTTGTAAAATCATTCAATTCCAAGAATAACCTTCAGACAATGCCCATTCATAAAGAATAGATTCTAGTTTTTGAAGAGTACCAGTGTACTCTTCATTACCAATGTTCAGATACCAAGTGGCAAACTTACTATCATACAATGAAATCGTGAGAAATCCATTACCATAAGCATCATCAAGACACTCTGGTAGGGATTCGCATTGCTGAATGCGATCGGGATATACAAAGAAAACATCATCAGTTTGATCATCCTCAATGCGAATGGCGGAGCATTGGAAGTTCAGAAATGACATGGTGTGTTCCTTGAATGACCTCTGTATTATAAGGGGTGAGTGGGGGTGGAGTGAGGAGTGAGTGGACAGTTTAGAAGGTGGATCGGATGCTTTCTGCAATCCGTTGAATCACTGGTACACTTACCGAATTACCTGCTTGTTTGTATAAGGCACCATCTGAAAGATTATCAGGCAGAACATAAGAATCTGGAAATCCTTGAAAACGAATACACTCCAATGGTGTCAGTTTACGAATACCATGTGCATCCTTAATAATTGGTACATTATGACCACCTGTACCCATATTTGCAGTCAGAGTCGGACAAACATTCTTCTTATTCTCTCTTACATATTGCCGTCGCCATTGATATACTTTACCTTCTTCGGTCACATCATTCTTGATGCGATCATACAATGGTTTTCCATTGTAATAATACTTTTCATCAACTGAGAGTTCTAGAAGATCCTGAACCTTTGTGGTCAGTGAAATTGGTTGTGGAAATGAGAATCTCATACATTGTGCAAAATCCTTGAATCCTACAATATAAATTCTTTCACGATTCTGAGGTACATTACCATACTCCATTGTGTTGAGTACAGAATACTTTACACAATATCCAAGATCGGACAGAATGGACTGAATGGTCTGAAAGGTACGACCAGAATCGTGAGAAATCAGATTCTTGACATTTTCCAGTAAAAATCCACTCGGTTGTTTGGTCTCAAGAATTTTTGCAATGTAAAAGAATAGATTACCACGATTCTTTTCATCATCAAATCCTTGGCGATGACCAGCGATTGAAAATGCCTGACAAGGAAACCCACCCAATAGAAAATCAAAATCAGGTAGGATTTCTGGTTCAATCTCACGAATGTCCTGAATATGAAGTTTTGATGTTTCAAAATTCAGATCATAGGTTTTCTTGCAGGCAGGTTCAAAATCATTGGAAAATACGGATTCAAAACCCGCATGTTCAAATCCAAGACGAATACCACCAATTCCAGCAAAAAGATCAATGGTTCGGAACATGAGTGTATGAATAGACAATATGATATTTTACCACAGTTTGATTCCTTTTTCAACTGGGGAAAGACCAGCAGGACGAATAACTTCTTCCATGAGATCACAATCCTCATCCAGTTCTAGAGGTTCAATACCATTGGGCACAATGATCTGATTCTTAATATGAATACGAGGACGATAACCAAGTTCTTGTGATTGTTTAAGAGTACGACCTTCTTTGACGAGACAATTATAAATCAGATCGTTTGGAACTTCATAAACATGAAATGTTCCGTCGCAATTACCGTTGTTATAAAAATCAAGAAAGTATAGTGAATCCCATCGCGTCTTCGGACCAAACGAAGTTAAATCATCTTCCACTGAACATGCCTTTGCCTGAATTGCCCGATCATGAACAATATCAAAACAATCAAAAGAAGAACTCTTTAGTTTCTTGGACTTATAGAATCGTACTAGATCTAAAACAAGACAAAGACATGTTTCTGTGATAAATTCGGGAATGTTTGGTGCCCGACCATAAAGACTGTTTGCTTTTTTCTTGAGAGTGATCCATGCATCAAATGCTTCCTTTACTTCTGGAATGTCGGTATAATCATATTGAACCACATCAAAGATGGATTCTTCACCGTAGACATTTGCAGTGATTGTTTGAGTTTTCATGATTAAAAGTTTTCAGCGAGCGTAGAGATAACCAGATGCCCAATCGGCATTCTCAAGCAACCATTCGCGTTGCTCAATGATTCGCAGATCGTATCGAACACCTTTTGCAGGTGTTTTCCAACTGGCGGACTTGTAAACCTCACCAGTCTTCTTGTCAATAAAGCAATGAACTGATTTGGAACCATTTGCGTTCATAATCACCTTATGATACTTACGACCAGATTCATGATAGAAATCATAATTACAAATACCCTGCTTCAGTTTAGCAATCTGATCCTGATGATAAGAAACATAATTCTCATCAACAATACCGTGATTATCAACGGCGTGTTGATGAGACTTAATGCTATAATCAATAAAGTTCTGACGCAGAGCATCACAGAGCATGAGAGTCCATTTGGTCACATTCAACTGAATCGTGTTACGGGCATCCTGCTGAGATGTGTATTCTGCGAAGGTGGTGGTTGCAGTCATGAAGATCGATTGCTTACTTGCTTAGTATAGGGGCATCGAGTGATCATGTGAAGGATTACTGTGCCACTTTAGAAACTGTCTACAGGATGACGATTTTGAAGTTCAGTAATCAAAAGATCTAGATATGCATCTGCTTCTGGTGTATTCAAAAGTGCAACATCTGCAATCTCAAATGACAAATCAGAATCATCAAGTTCTTGAAGTTCGTCTACAGTGTAGAATCCGCAATCATTCATTGTCAAGTTCATAAACAAGATCCTCAAGTTCTTTTAGAAGTTGTGGTGTAAATTGCTCTATAATCGGTTCATCCATAAAATCCGAATAATAAAGATCATTCTCATATTCATAGGCAAGTTCGTCATCAAAGTGAGCAAGATTCTCTAGTTGTTGTTCAATACAACGAATCAATTGTGCCTGATCCATTTCAACCTCCACCATAAACATAGGACACAACTTCTTCCTTCTCATAAGGAACATTCTCAATCACTTTGATTCCTGCCTCATTAAACTCTTTTTGCTTACATTCTTTGACATAACCACTCTCACCAAATGTAAACTCTTTCATAAAGATTTGTTCGCAACGAGGCAAAGATTCAGCAGCGATCACACACATTCCTGCAGTGTAATCATAAAGAACGTCTTCGATAATGTAGAGATTCATTTGTTTCTAAGAATGCGTTGTAAAAGAAGAATTTGACCTGCACCTAGAGAATAGGCGATCAGGACTAGAATACCACAGATCATTCTTCGTCGGGATAAAGTTTCCAACCATCAGGGCGAATACCCATTTCTTCACAACGAACTTCATAAACAATGCGCTTCAATAGTTGAAGAGGCATTTCATTCTCAATCTTTTTCTGAATGGTGCGACGGAGTTGAGCGTTTTGAGTTGTGTCACCGACCATTATGGTCTCCTGTGAATTACACCTACATTATAAAGGCACAGAGTTGCATCTGGTGATGTTTAGTGGACAGTTCAAGGACTGGTCTGAAGGAATGACAAATCTCCATCAAGTCCTGCACGATTGACACTTGGCGTTAATTCTCCAATGTAAAGTTCAATTTTATATGCAAACTTATTTCCACTCACATTCTTAACACGAATTCTTGCTTTTGCTGATGTTGGATTAAAATTAGACACATTTATTGAAGAAATGTTTAGTGGATTTTTATTCAATAGTTTATAAAATCCTTTTCCCTTAATTTGAATATAATCAGACTTGGAATAATATTCTGAAATAACATCTGGCGGAATATCTTTGTAATATCCAGTACCTCCACCTAATACTTGTTGATCTGCCTTTGATGCGGAAGAGTTTGGTTTATAATTTCCAGTCTTATCATACCACATTTCATTTACCCAATCAGACAATTGCTCATTAAAAAGCTTTTTAATTATTGCATTTGAATTTCTACTTATTTTCCAAGTATCTCCTTCAAATATAAGAGTTCCAGATCCAAAAGCGGCACCAATTTTCTGTTTTAATTCTATATTTGCGGTTTTACCGTTGACAGTTACTTTAACATCAACACCATCATCTTCTTCTGGTCTTGATTGCTGTGTATATCCTACATTTCTTAATTTTTCAATGATATCATTTTCATATTGAACACCTTCATTAATTTCTTGTCCAGGTATTTCTGTAATAACATAAAAGAAATTAACGAGAACATATCCAGATCCCGTTGTTCTTTTTATTTTTAATGTTTCGGCATTATCATATTGTTCCCGATCAACAGAAGTTCCTAGTGTTGATTGAAGATAATATTGGTATGAATCTACTTCTTTTAAAAAAGTTGCTTTAGTAATACCTCCAGATAAAAATCTGGAGGTTATGATGTTATTTTTCTTTTTAAACTTAAATTTAGTTATATGATTTAATGGATGTCCCTGTTTTCTTAAAGATGTTCTTGTTGATTGAGGAACATTAGATAAAGATTTAAGAACAATATCAGTGTTTATAACTTTGGTTGGCATTATATTATTTTAATACCCGTGATTTGGAATTTTTTGAGAATACTGTCTTAATAAAACAGCAGCAGTTGCATTTGCTTCATTTTCAATCTCACTACCGTCATCACCATTCATTTCTTTACCATCTTCCTTTTGTTTATAATGAACTAGTTCATGTGCAAGAGTACGATAAATGTCCATTGGATGCCTTTGAGCAATTTGGACTTTAATCACATTGCTATCTAATTCATAACAACCAAAAGTCTTGTTTGTTGCAGAAAACTTTGGATCATCAATTATAATAATTTTAGGAGTACCTGAAAGTTTCAGATACTCCTTTGCAAAAGAAACAAAGTCCTGAATATGTGATTTCTTAGATTTAGTCAGGAATTGTTTGAGGTTCATAGACCCAATAGTTTTTTCAACTCTGCTCTTTTTGCATCTTCACGATTACCACGCTCTTGGAATAAATCGTCTCTACGTGCTTTTAAACGTCCTCTCATTCTTTTAACTTTAGCATCTCTTTCAGTTGCTGGAAGTTTGTTTATTCCTTTGCTTCTTCCTTGGTGTAGATTATCAAGAACATTTCCTGCCTTATAAGTGCTCTTCACACCCTTGTCAATCTGCTTATCGGATTGGTCTTTTGTTGCTTCCATAATCTCATTAACCCAACCCTCACTGATATTTTCTGCCATTTCTTCGGCACCTTCAATTGTATCAGCATATCCTTCCACGAAAAGATATTCTACAACTGACTCAAACACATCTTTTCCATCTTTTTTAGGTACAGTACCCTTTGCTTTCATTCTTGCTTGTGCTGCTTTCTTTGCAGCTGCTTCTCTTCTCTTCTGCATCATATCAGATACTGCATCATCAGTTGCTTCGTCTTCGTCCCAACGAACTTTACGCCCTGATACAGTAGTTCTGTATTGTCCTTTACCAGAATACCACGCTTCTTGCATTTCTAATTCTTCTCTTTGAACTCCAGGATTTTTAACTGGTCTTGGTGGATTATTCAATGGATTCTTGGAAAATGCTGCACGATGATCTTCAGGTGGATTTCCACGCTCAGCACGCTTGCCACCATAACCATCTGCTCTTGGATCTTCACCACGCTCTAAAGCACCACGAATTGAACCCATCTTCATTGCACGATTTTTAGAAGAACCTCTACTACCACCTTTTTGCTTCACTGCTGCGGTTCTATGACGATCTTCTTGCCTTCTCATTTTATCAAGGTCTGGTTCTTTGAATGCTTCAAGAATTTCATCAAATTCATCATCACTCATTGATTCTAGAAGTTCTTCTGCTTCCGCATAGGATTCAGCATATCCTTCAAAATACAGGAACTTGAGAAGTTCATTATATTCTCTTTCTTCAGGAAGACCTTTTTCACCACCGACTTTATGAACTTTTCCTGCTCTTAGATTTGCTTTGCGATATTGAATATCATCTTTTTCCCAACTTGCTAGTTTAGGTGTTCCAACAGGTCTTTGTCCTGGTTGTGTTGGAGCATCTACATTAGCACCACGAGCACGACCTTTAGTGTAGTAATTTGGTCCAGTATCTTGATCTCCAGAAATTCTCTTGCCTGCATCAGAACGACCTGCCATATATGCCTGTGGGTCTTTAGCACCTCTTACTTTTGGAGGCATTCTTTTTGTCGCTTCATCAACATTGCCATAAACATTTAAATATGCTTCTTGAAGATTTTCCATTACTTTTATTTTTACTATATTTTATTTAGATTCTTCTACAATTGCCATGAACTCTTCAAAAGTTCTTTGTCTTGGATTGTATCCAGGAGTTACATCTTTTGAATAAGTATGACCACCTACATTAGTTCCAAGATTTTCTCTTCTCTTCTTTTCAAATTGATATCTTTTTACTGCAGACATTCTTTTTTTGGGAATTGGTAGTCCAGTGATACCAATCTCTGTTTCGTCTTTTGCCATTAGTTTTTATCTTTATTTATTCTTCTCATATGAATCAAGAGAAAACATATATTCCAATCTTGCTTTCTCTTCTTGTATTTTAAGATCTTCAATATATCTTGTAAAATATTTTTGCAATTTCAAATCTTCTTCATTAAAGGGAATATTATTTTCTCTTTTGTATCTAATGTTTTGTGCAAATTGAGTAATGTAATTTACGGGCAAATCCAAGAACTCTTCGTAAGACATTTGAAGAAATTAGGCATCTAATCTAATTTATGTTCTTTTACTCGTTTGCAATGATCTTTAATTACATCAATGAAATCTTTTTCAGTCCATGTATTTAAAATGCTCTCTTGTGGATCATTTTTATTCCAAGAAATTTCAAATGATTTATCATCCAGTTGTTTGACTTCAATCATTTTCTTCCGTTTTTATTAAGTGACCTACAATAATTCCAACAGGGATACTAACTCCAAACCAAATTAAAATAGCAGTTAAAAAAGTAATCATCCAACTACCCTCCAACAAACAGTAGCGTTTCCTTTACGGGCAGATTCAATGTGAGAAAATGCAGCATAACTTAAATCCAGATCTGCATGAGAATAAGGTCCACGGTCATTTACACGAACAATTACTTGTTTACCATTGTCTTGATTTGTAACCCTAATCTTGCTTCCAATTTTAAGATAAGGATGTGCAGCAGTCCATCGGTAAGCATCAAATCTTTCACCACTTGCGGTAGTTTGTCCATGAAAACCATCTCCCATACCATAGAATGTGGCAATACCACAAGTTAGACCAGCAATAACAGTTTCAATCATCATTGTTCTCCCAAGGTGCTTTGCGATTCATTATTTCTTTGAATCTCTGCATTATAGCAGGATCTGGTGGTTCATTCAAGCATTCAACAAGTGCATCATAGTCTTTTGCAGGTAGCACAATACGTTCAGGTGGCCAAGAACCTTTACCCCAATACTCTTCAAACTTATGCACATATTCCATATGATCCCAACCATGATTGAGAGAGAACCAAAACTCTTTCCAAACATAATAGTCATCAAATCGGAAACCTTCATGGGAAATTAATCGATACCACCACCAGAATGGAGTATAACGGAGAAATCTATTTGATATGATGAACTTGTTCATTCCTCTCCATAGTTGATACATTACCATAAATCATACCACCAATACAGACACCAACAAGTGTGAAAAAGATAAAATTGCAGATTTTCATTTGATTAATACCTTCCTAATCGTAGTTTGCGTTCTTTAGATATGTATGGGTTATAAGGATCATCATAAGGATAAATGTATTCGCAACACCAACCCCATGATAATGCCTCCCAGAAATCATCATATCCATAAGGTTCTGGAGTATTATAACATGACATGATATATGAAATGTTACAAAAACCTTCAATGAACCATTCCCATTTGGTCATTTGCCAGTATTCTTTCGGTGTCATGGCGTTTCATCACTCCAGTAGTATTTCAGTTGATCTCCAGTGATATTTAAATGATAAATCTTACCATCTTGTGTATAAACACCAATCCACAGTGATCGTTCATTCATACTTTCCAGATGAAACAACTTCACCTCTTCCAATACGATTTCATCAGGGTTTTCAGTCCAATTTACTAATTTAGTCATTTTGCCTCCCAAAACTT
>JACCDO010157567.1_pt1 | contig 10765 bp, 5 predicted proteins | sample 7446101 | NCBI WGS metagenome assembly JACCDO01 (sample SAMN15323440, study PRJNA562643) | freshwater metagenome | isolation source: river surface water | place: USA:Blue River Watershed | collected 2017-08-16
AAGGCATCTCCTAACGATCCGCTACTTCTACTCCTGCCTTTTTTACTCGTTTTCTTTTCACTATCGTCAGCTACTGGCAACTCTGTTGCTACAGCTTCTGGTTGTTGCTCGTTTTTACTCCGTGATTTCTTGTGGGCTTTCTTCTCTTTGTTGCTCTCTTCATTGGTTTCAGCCAAGTCCGCGCTGTCCTTCAATGACTGACTCCTGCTTCGAGCTTTATTGCTGGGTTGGGCATCTTCCTGTATCAATGCTGATGTATTATTGCTTTCTATATTGTTTGTTATTATTTGATTGTCATTTCTTGTTTTCTTGTGTGCTTTCTTCTCCTTCTCACTAATGATTGCCCCTTCTTTTGCATTCTCTGTCATTGACTGACTCCTACTCCTTGATTTTTTTTGTCGTTTCGGTTCTCTGGTAGTATCATCGTCAGCAGTTACAACGTTACTAGTGGTACTACTAACATGTCTAGTACCTATATTCGTCATACTAGTGTTGTTATTATTTTCAAGTTCATTGATAGAACGTTTTCTTCCAAGTCTCGGCACTGTAGTGGTGTCAGCAATCCCGTATAACATAAGTGAAGATACAAACACAGGGAATGACACACTTGATGTTATGGTATTAAGATCACATAAATCTCGATTTGCTAATTCCACTGAAGCTATCGACGTTGCAGTCTCGGTCGAGGGACAGGTGGCATCCGAATTTGCACCAGGAATTAATGCAACAAATTCTGCTTTAATTTTCCATACGTGAGTAACCAAAGAGCTGATAACATTCTGTGCTTTACACGGCCCAACGCCGTTGGATAAGCCTTGAATATCGTGTCGTAATCCTTGCAATGTTGAAGCATAAAATGGTCTTTTGTTCACTATTCCTGCTGCAATATTTATTGTGGGATGGACTTGTCGCACTAATGACTGTAAAAGTGTGTCTTCAGATTTATTTATTTGGTTTAACACGTCGTCAAGAGTTGGCTTAGACAAGTCTGCTAAGCTAATTTTCTCACCATATTTTTCAATTATTGTGTTTAGACGTGAATCATTTTTAACTGACTTCGGAATATTGTTTATATAATGCGTTTTACTATTCTGAGATAATTTGTAAGTGCCGTTTGACATGACAACAATAGTCGGCAGATCCTCTACATTTTCATCTTTAAATAAGTGCAAGAAGCATAAGGTGATATAATCTACATAAACATTTCCAGGATTGCAACATTCAGAGCATATTGGGCATAAATATTCACATTTTGGCTTCCGTTTGTTAACAAATAAATAGCTATCGAAATCAAAACACTGCATATGTTGACAGTACAAGCCTCTAGAAGGTAATTTTAGTTTTGTTAAAGTAATAGGATCATCTAATTTTAAATATTGTGAATCTGCTACAATATCTCCATCTGTCATTGATTGTCCAACAACTGGAGGCGCCGATGAATACATTCTGTTCAATATATATTTTGCCTGATTAAAATTAAATGAATTTAACAAAATCGCTTTACTATCATCAAAACATAATAAATTTGGTACGCTTGTAATAACCACATCATCCCACTGAAATTCATTACGATTAGGTCCTGTTAATTCGTGATATAATCTATCCGATTCCATCTCCGACGGCGAACGTAAATCAGGACATGTGCGTGATGGCATTGCGTGATGACGTGCTGTTCTTTACTACCAAATAAGTCTTTCTACCACATAAATACCTCTAGCGAAAGTAAATTCTACCAGAATATAGAAATGGTACGAAATACCCAAGTATGAAATTGACCGTGACACTGTATGCCTAGGCAGGTGTCCACTTTTGCCACTATCTGATGTTTTATTATCACGTGACACAGTTACTATTTGTGTTGTCAATTTTCCGAAAAAAAAATTCTTGAAAAAATAGGGAAGGAAAACCACTTTGAAGTTCGTTTATTGTACGAAACATGCGTTGAGCTCTAAATGGATGACGATGAATCGGTGGTAAGTCGTATAACCCTCTCTGGATCGGAGAATTCGAATCATTTAATCTATAGCTTCCCCTATATCATTGAGGATAATGTATACATAATCTCACTAATTGGAGCTAATGATTGTGTAGAAGTTAACTATTTACATACAAGAAATTATGGCAATTTTGTTGAAAAGATTTCATTTCTACATGTTGCAGCATTAGCATTGAAGTTTATTGATTTTAACTATTTATTACGTGAAATTGCACTATCCGTGAATAAAACCAAATTATTGAATAATGAAGAAGTCCACGGTGCGCTTAATACCGATCATATTGTTACATATAAACAAGCACCTAATTCATTAGGAATTCTTTCGTATGTATTGTATAGTACTGAAAAAGTTGATAGAGATATATGGTTGATATCATTTTTAGCAGAATTCGAATTCCCATTTCTAATTGAAGTAGTAATTGTTCATGCTACAGATACATCAAAGTCATATGTTGTACACATCGAGCAATTATATTTACGGGACATATTTCGAAATACGTGCTGTAAAGGTCGTAATAACAAACCTCGGAATATGTTTGATAGAATAGTATCACAGCTATTCTTCATGGAAGACCAAAACATATTTGTAATCAAAGAAATCGAAAAAATAAAACTAAAGCAAGAGGTTTCCATGTATGTCGGCAGCAAAATGAAGGAGGACACCATCGCCAATAAAAACGGTACTATAAGTGCTCCGAAGGAAGAGTTGTTGAATATTTCTGTGATTGAAAATGACAATGTCGCAGCATCTCCAATCCATTTATTGGTGAGCGATTCTTTAAAAACAACCCCGTCTCAAAGAAGTAAGACGCAACAGAGAATTATAACCGATTATTTGAAGTCGATTCCGTTGTTTCATACTAATGGATTTCATAAATGTAGTAAGCAAGACACTTTGTTATTCACGAATGATTGCGCATATAAAGAAATCAGTTGTCCTAACAATACCTATTTATGCATCAAGAATGAACTACAAGACTCATTATATATTGTGCTGCAAGGAAGTGTAGATATAATATACGAGAATGGATATCGAGAAGCAGGAGGTCCAGGATCCGTCATTGGCGCGTCGGTATTCAGTGGTGAAACAAAGTGGGATCATGATGTTATCATCAAAAGTACCACTAATTCTAATGTGAAATCTGATTCTGCTTGTCTTCTTTCATTGTGCAGCATCCCAATAGCCTCGATATCGCAGTACTTGGGTGTCACAGGGAACAACACAGAAGAATTTTTACTTATGTTTTGGAAATTTTACAGTTTATATGAATTTGTGATTGAGCCCAAGATTATGCCGTTATTTTATATCTCTCAAGATACGTCACTAATAACCACTAAAAATGATGACGATCAAAGTGTCATAAGCACGTCAATAATCATCAAAGACAATAAAATTGAATCGATGGATTCAATCCTTTCCTACGATATTATCCAAGAAAATAATATTAATGTCACCAAAAATATGAGAATAAAATCATTTCGAGCAAATAGTGAGATATTTAGCGAAGGAAATACAAGAAACAACATGTATATCGTCTTGTCAGGGGAGTGCATATATCTTCGTAAAACGGCAAATCCGTTACTTCCTGAACTTAACACTGGAATTATACTATTATCAGGTGATTTTTCATTTTTAGATGGTGAAAATAATAATTTTGCAATGTCACAAAAAGAACATATAAAAAAAATGAGCCGAATAACACGACTAAATCGTTTGGAATATTATGGACGTCATCGGTACACGTTGTATGCAACCACTAAAGTTGAAGTAATAACAATACCACTACATGAAATCAATAAATCACTTAGTTTATTCACAAATTTGTTAAGTGCTGCAAATCGAAAGTATAAACTGTTGTTGCGGGATGAACATGAGTATATTCAGGAGTATTTATCGTCGACAAATTGGAATATAGATAAAAAAATGGTAGTGAAAGATATTTATATAGATAAACAAAGCATTCATGATGAAAGCAAGATGAAGAAAGTCAATAGGAAAATTAGTCAATACAACGACGACATACACAACTCTCTAGTTCAAGTCAACGTCTTCCAAAGTGGACCATTAAGACCTAAAAGTGGTAATAAAAGTATGAAAAGTCCAAGAAAAAACAAAAATTTTGTAACAGAAATGTAAAAACTATTTAAATTTGTCAATAATGTTATCGTTAAATCGTTTCTCTTCTGGCGCCGGTACACCCAACCCTACCTTTGGAAAACCTACCCTACCGACAAAAAAGACAAAGATAAAGACAAAGAGGGAAGATGATGATGCGTTTTGGTCGTCGTTGTTTCAGCTCGATTAGTAGCGAGTCACCACGTGTAGCAATTGCTAAAAATATGTTAAAGTATGAAGCAATTGCTAAAGCAACAAGTGAAGCAGAATTAGCTGCTGCTAGTAAATTAGCTCCAAGTATAGATACTGCCGCATTACCATCATCTATTGGTCATTTAAAAGGATTTTTATCACAAACATCAAGTAGTAGTAGTACATTCGTTAAAGATCCAAGTGCATGGCAAAATTTAAGTTTTGGTGCATTCGCTGCTAAGGAAGCTGGTAGAAAGGAAACGTATCCATTTATAATAGGTGCAGTAGTTACATATTTATTACTAGGTGTTATGTTACCAATGGCACTACCTAAAGAAGGAAAGAAAGACTCAAAATATATTAGTTATATTGAAGGAAGACATGGTAAAATTGGGGATCATCACGATTCACACGATTCTCACAAACACGATTCTCATGCTCATCATTAAATATATATATATAGATAAAAGTTAGTATATATTTTATTTTTAGATACCACAATTAAATATATAAATAACTTGAAAAAAATAAAAAGCTTTTAAAACTTGAATAAACTTATCTACAATACAACAAATTGAACACAGAACTTTTCTTTACCGGCTATTATTACATATCGATTTCTTCAGTTGCTGCATGTAAATAATGCTTCAAATGATGACTCAATTGTCTATGAACTGGTGTATTAATTGCAAAATGATCCAAAGTATTCTTCTTATTAATAATTTTAGCTGGTGTGTTGTACTCCTCATTAGATGACGCATTCGTGTAAGTATTAGGACTACCACTTATGTTAGCCCAACTTGCTAAAACGGATGTATCAATCATATTACTTTCATTTCTTTTAATATCACTATTACCGGCTGCATGATTATAATAATAGTCATCTTTAGTAGGTGACTCTATAATATTGTTATATTTGTAATTGTCATAATAGAAAGCACTTTTATTTTTCAAATACTCATCTGATGTTATTGACGTATCTATTGGTACTTGCTGATTATTATTCATATTATTACTCACTACCATATCTAATTGTGATATGTACGACGGTGCATACGTCGTAGGATATAATGAAGGTGATAATGTTGATCCCAAACCTTTTTTATTAAATGGTCTTGCTGGTTCATATGCAACTGAATGAGGTATAGTTTCTGGAATTCCTATATAGGACATATTAATTTTTTCTACTGTACGTTGATCAATACAATCAACATTTATAAAAACTTCTACTGGATCAGTAGAAGGTGAGAACAATACATGTACTCCACAAAAACTACAAAATGTATACACCCCAACACCAGAATTTGTATCTGCTTCTGCTTTTACAGCATACAATGACATAATATTATCATCAGAAGTTGTTAATGGTTCAAAATGTTCACATGGTATTGTTACTCTTGGAAATCTAATTTTTGATGGAATATCAACAGCATTTAATACTTTTGGTGCTTTAATACGAAATCTAACTCTCTCACAATGACATGATCCATTGTGAATCACTAATGACTTTTTAGTATAGCGTAATTCATGTAAATCATCTGGAGTATTAGGTTTATTTTCTTTCTTTTCCTTCTTATACTGCACCACCAACTGCTTGACCCAATGGTGAGCTACATACAGTAACAATCCACCTGTAACCGTCGTAAGAATCCCGATCAAGCGATCGTACGAACGACGGTCTGACATCACAGTTACTTAAATATGCAAGTAATTTTTCTTTCAATTTTCAACGAATACCGGCCTCTCGTGAGTCGCTTTTATATATAATAAAACTCGTAGAATAAAGAGTGTTACATGGGTTAATCGAAGATTTGTAATGTTGTGAGGTTGTTTCTATTGCAACTAATTTTATAAAATCATAAATTTAAATTTAAATTTTTATTAAATTTATATACATTTCATTAACTTGTGATTTTAAAATACAGTTTTAATCAATTTCATGCGCAAATTTAGTAGTATTTTCTACGTAAGTTGTTCCACTTCTGAACCCGTAGTGGCCGCACTACGATGAATCATCCAAAATTTCAGATTTTGTTCGAAATTCGTCGAATCTTCGCGAGATGGCACCTCTGACTTATCTGTCTTTGGTCCTTTTACTGGCGCAAGTCAGCAGTCAATGGCTTACTTTAAGCAGATACGATAATACAAGTTGTCAAGATAACGGTAATAATGTTCAAGAAATTGGAATTCTAATTGATACTTGTTTGACTGTGACTAATCTTCACAACACAACAGGACCAGTACAGTCAATGATGGTGTCTTGTACTTCCTACGATGACAATTTCATTGGTGTTACTACGTCAAAGTATAGTTCTGAATCCTGTGATGATAGTGGACTTCTCCAGAAAACTAAACGTAATTATACATCGTCTTGCGTTGAATATGATTCTATAGAATCCTACGATTTTGCCGACTATTGGGCATTAACTGGTTGGGATTCATCAATTGTCTATTGTGGATATAGATCGCTAGATAATATCGACATGTATGATGATTTCGTTTATTTCACTGGTTATAGCAGCAATGAAACATGTGATGATACTAATCCATATTTTTATACTGCATTCGCATCTGATTTTTGTTTTGAATACAAAAACGAATCAAGTGTTCAATTTGCTAGATATTCAGGAACAACTGATCCATCGGAGTATTATCCCGGTATTATATTCAGTGAGAATACCTTAAATTGTACTGGTGTTTCTAATTTGAGATCATTACCTAATGATTGTAGTGATACTACCGCAGATCCGTATATATTTGAGATTGATCGCAATAATACAATTATTACCGACTATAAATTTACGTATAATCACTTGGTTCCAACGTCAGCTCCTACATCAGCTCCAACCGTTCTAACTATATCAAAGTATTCTGATTCCACTTGCTCATCGGATGAGACTAAAGTACAGGAAATAGGTGCATTAACAGACACCTGTTACCTGATTAGTAATTTAATGAATACCACTACGTTACCTTATAAATCAATGAAAATTTATTGTCAAAATGATGTCAACGTTACAAGTTATCATTATGACTACTACACCGACAGTTTATGTTCAACATTCGCAGTAACCAAGTATTATAATACATCTAATGAATGTACCACCTCGGATATTGATGAATTTGACTATTTTGCTTTAAGTGGTTGGGGTTCGTCAATCGTAACTTGCACCGCTGAGAGTGAAGACGATATTGAAATGGATAACTATGTATTATTCGATGGATACTACAGTAACGTTACATGTGATAGCGACAAACCTTATCTGTACATAGCATTCAACACCGACTTTTGTTTTGATTATATCAACAATAATACGAACTACAAGGTTCAGTTCATGCAATATGCAGGATTTGGTGAATCCAGTGTGGCTTTACCAGGCTTTGCTATTGGAACTAGTTGCGACGCTTTGACCCTGCGATCATTACCATATGAATGCTCTAATATATATACTGATGAATATATTTTTAGCGTTAATGGAAATTACACTATCGTCACAGATTATAAATTTTCTTATGTATCGACGGTACCTACAGCAAAACCAAGTGTTGCACCAACACAGCAACCAATTAAGCCAACGAGAGTACCAACTATGATACCAACGAAGCCATCACAAATACCAACTCTTCCACCTGTCAGCCCTTCAAGTGAGCTGCTTTATTTCACTGTAGAGCAAAATTTAGTTGGTGTGAGTGTTAGCTCTTTTCAATCGTCGACTAGTAATTATAACGCCTTTACTGACACTGTTCAGGCTGTTTTGACCGGTTATGATACCGAGGTTTATATTAGCTCAGTTGGTAGTGCGGTTGCTGCCATTAGCAAGATTGAACGAAAGCTAAGTAGTACTGATACTTGTAAAGTTACTTATAGTATCAACTGTGTCTACACTTCAGGTTCCAGTAGTGCACTATATAACAGTCTTGTCACCACATTAGATACGTCAGTTTCATCTGGTACCTTTGTTACCACGTTGATTCAAACTGCCACAACATTATCTGCAACATCATTACTTGGAGTTATTAATTCCACTGTGGTATCTACGTCAACATATGAAGTAGTTGATCCTAATGGCAGCAGCGGCGGTGGTGGTGATTCGGGAATGTCCAAAGCAGAAATAGCTGGTGTTGCTGTAGGTGTGATATTTGGTTTATTAGTAATATATTCAATTTACGCACGTTTTTGCGGTGGACGTTGCCGATCCAAGAAAAGTAGCGGTAATAACTTCTACAACAACGACGATCAGTACATTCTCGATCAAGACACCAAGAGTCCTTTTGCTAATTTCCGTGACAATGTTTTATAATTATTAACAATATTTATACATTTACAAGTGAAAATCTTCGTTTAAATCCGTTGTACATACTGGAGACTTGCTGCTGCAGTGTTTTATTTCCTTCCTCAACATGCTGCGTGCTTTCATTGCTATCTTCTAATTGAATCTGTCGAATGTTTTCAGCTACTGGAGGAGGAGGAGAGTGTGAACCTGAGTCAACGACGCTAGTTGTCGCCCCGCTATAGCTAGTAGGGTCACTTCTAGATGTCGTAACTGTGTTTTCATCACCTGTTGCAACATTTCTCTTCTTCTTACTGCCACTTCGAGTAAACTTTTGCCGATTATTATTGCCGTTTAATTTTAACTCAATCAGATACTTCTTCTTCTGCAATTCCTCCTCATATTTAGCTCGATTCAGCAACGCTGTATGTAAAGCTTTTACTTTCTTCCTTTGCTGGATTGCTTTTTGTTGCATTTCTTGCATATATTCTTGACGTAAGCGTTGACGTTCTCTCTCCTTCTCTCTCTCTTTCATCAGTCGATTCACGGCGTAAGTTTCAGCGTATTGTAATCGTATTGAAATCTTATCATTGTCCGCGCCACCAAAAAGACCCGTCAAGGGATTGTATGTGTCCAGTATAAGCGAGCGTAATTTAGCTAGTTTTACCAGCTCTTTCTCCTTCATATTTGGCATTAATTTAGGTAACGGCTTCGCCAGTAGTGACGAACGGAGGATTTCTTCTTCTACTTTTTCAGATAATAGTATTATATTTTTATTTGTTTCATTTGATAGTTTTGATGTACTGGATAGAACTCCGTTTTGATTGAATTTTAGTTTTCTGGAGCTAGTTTTGGCAATTACAGGAGTTGATGCATGAGGTGTTAACTTTTTTTCAATTTTTCTGGTTGCGATAGGTTTCGAATAGTTTGGGGTCTTATTTGTTTGTTTTACTTCTTTAGTCTTTTGTTTTTCAATATCTTCTTCGCGCGTGCTTACGGAATCATTAGTACTAGCAGTGATTTTATCACCGTTGTCACCTGGAGTCACAGTGGTTCTCAGGGTATTTCTCGAAGTGTTTCGTTTACTTCCTTTCGGTGGAGATGGTTCGTGGGTAATCGGCGACGTGACAAACGTTGCACAATTGTTTCCATTTTCTATATTAACTAACGAGTCACTAATATTCTTTGGGGATATAGTAGACTTGGGTGTAACATGTGATTTCCATGAAGGTTTTGAGTGATCTTCGATCTCATCTACGGGGGAATGATTAATAATAGGTTTTCTAGGCACCAAAAGCCTCGGAGAAGTTTCTGTAACTGTGCGCTTTTGCATATTTTTCAGCTTTTCCATTTTGATCTGTTGCTCTTTTGCAATTTCTTCTTTCTTTTTCTCTCTTGCTTGTAAAACCTTTAAATAATCATCAATTTGTTTATTTGTTCGTTTAGGCGAATTTTTTCGAGATACTTCTGTCTTAACCTGCTTTTTTACTGTTGTTAATCGTAATACTGCATCATCTTGCATTCTTTTTAATTGAGCATTTCTCTTTTTCATATCCTCTCTATATTTTCTTTTTCTACTTCGAATTTGTTCTCTTATCTCTTCCGTCCATCGAGTCAATAACCTTTTACAACTTAAATATCCTCGAATGAATGCTTGGATCTTAATCACAGCATGAATTTTTTTATCAAAATCTCGATTTTCTTTATCTTGTAACTTAAACTCCCGCTCTTCAAGACACCGGGAATAAAAGGATTCAATACGAATTGCTGCCTCCTTGCTATTTATCATAGTACCAGCTTACTTTATGCGCAATCAATAGGGACCCTAGGGTCATTCATCTTAAAGCATTGTACTGTTAACTTTATTAATGCAGAACTGGCGATAGTTACAGTGGGTTTCAGGTTCCGGGGGTAAGTACAGGTCGCAAAATCACATGCGATACACGAACTCACAAAGTAATACATGAAAAGAATGTTAGTTTTACTGCTTAAGATACAATTATACGATATGAACTATGCTACAAATTAAAAATATTCCTTGTTACAATAATCTAAAGAAAAATATTAGTTAGAAGAGTAAAAGAAGTAGTAATAGAAGCAGTAACAATGACAATCATTGCTATCGATTTATCGCTCATTATTGCAAATTAATAGGAATTTATCTTCATATTTGATTCAGGTTGGAAGAAT
>JACCDO011224270.1_pt1 | contig 10765 bp, 16 predicted proteins | sample 7446101 | NCBI WGS metagenome assembly JACCDO01 (sample SAMN15323440, study PRJNA562643) | freshwater metagenome | isolation source: river surface water | place: USA:Blue River Watershed | collected 2017-08-16
CATTTAGAGAATGTGCCAAATTATCCGCAGGTGTAATTAAAAATCAAATAGATCAAGAAAACAAAGACAGATTATATACCTGGATATCAAAAGGTCTTGATAGACCCTATGGAAAATATGCAATCGCTGGTGCTATTGCTGGATTAGAATACGGTGAAAAATATAAAGATGATCTAAGTAGTCTAAAATTAATTAATGACCGACAGTGGTTACAAGAGAAGTTTAATGAACAAATTTTCTAAAGACATAGATCAAACAATACCAACATTCTGTGCTGTTCCATTTATTGGAATGCTAGTTAACACAGACTCGACTCTACAGACCTGCTGTATGATGAAGCGTGGAACTCATAGACTAAAAGATGACAATGGTAATCTACTGACAATTAAAAACAAATTATCAGATGCATGGAACTGTAAAGAAATGCAGGCTGTTAGAACAGCTATGATTTCCGGACAATCTCTAGAAGGCTGTAAAGTCTGTTATCTACAAGAGTCTAGTGGTAGAACAAGTAACAGACAATTTGCCAACACAGAATGGAGCAATAAACTAGGAGAAAAGACTCTCTATGATTTAATTGATCGTGCAGCTATATCTGGAGGAGAACTAGATTATAAAGTTGCATACCTCGATCTAAGACTGGGTAATTTGTGTAACCTAAAATGCAGGATGTGCAACCCTTTTAACAGTAGTCAGATAGCCAAAGAACATTTAGAGTTAGAGAAGAAGGATTCTAAATATCAAACAGTGTGGGCTAAGAGTTTTGGAAGATTTGATAAACGTATTATGGATCTTCAACCTTTCTTTGAAAGTAACTTCTTGTGGGATCAAATTATTGAGCTGATTCCTAGTCTACAAAAAGTTTATATGACTGGCGGCGAACCTACGCTCATTAACAATAATTTTAGATTCATGGAAGAATGTATCCGCAAAGGCAGACGAGATATGACTCTATTCTTCAATACAAACTGTACTAATGTTAATAAAAAGTTCACTAATCTGATAGGACAGTTTTCTAAAGTCAGTATCAATGCTAGCATTGACGGCGTCGGCGAAGTTAACGATTATATTAGGAGTCCTAGTCATTGGAGTCAAATTAATGCTAACGTTGAAACACTAGCACAAATGCCAAATGTATCCCTAGGTGTTACACCTACAGTGCAGGTGTATAACATTTTTAATCTTGTTGACACATTAAAATGGGTTGACCAACTTAATGTAAAATACAGAAAACATATATTTGTTGATTTCTTAATAAATGTACATCCTGCACATCTGTCTGTTTCTATTCTGCCTGACGAAATACGTCACAAAGTTGCAAACGATCTTATTGAATACAAAAAACAATATATAAAAAGCAACAGTCCTGAGTTAACTGTTAATAGCGTAAATGGAATAATAGGGCTATTACAACAGCCCAGAGCTGAAGATTGGCAAGAACAATTACAAAGGTTTAAAGACTATACAAATAGTTTGGACAGAGAAAGAGATCAAAGTCTAAGAAGTATCAGCAACGAACTAGCGGATTTAATAAATGATTAATAAAACTTTTTGTATATTACCTTGGACACACATGGCTACCTATACAGATGGTAGTGCATTACTCTGCTGTGTTGCAAACAATAGCGGTTTAAATTTTAACGATAATTCTTTAGAAGATGTTTGGAACAGCGAGCATTTTAAGTCAGCACGTAAGACAATGCTAGAAGGCAAACATTTTAAAAATTGCTCAGCTTGCTATAAAGAAGAAGCAGTAGGCATCTTAAGCCATAGACAAATTGAAAATCATATATGGAAAAGAAAGCTAGGGGAAGATGCTATCAAGGAGTTAGTTTCAAAAACTAAATCGGATGGATCACTAGAAGAAAAATGGATCACTTTAGATTTAAGATTAGGAAACACCTGCAATTTGCAGTGCATAATGTGTAGACCGATAGACAGTAGCAAATGGGTCAAACAAGCAAATATTCTCAAAGACGAATTAACAACAGAAGTCAAATGGGACTGGAAACATAAAGTAGAAAGCTATTCAGCTAAAAACTTTGAATGGTATAAGGATCCAGAATTTTTAAAAGATTTTTATGAATCTGCAGATAAAATACGTCACATAACTATCGGAGGCGGTGAACCTTTATACATCAAAGAGCATAAAGAAATTATAACTCGTCTAGTTGAAATAGGTGCGTCAAAAAATATTGAATTGAGATATCATACTAACGGAACAATCTACGATAAAGAAGTAGTTAACCTATGGACTAAATTTAAACAGGTAGATGTAATGATAAGTCTTGACGGTGCTAAGGAAGTAAATGATTACATTAGGTATCCTGCCGATTGGGATACTATAGAAAGAAATCTATACTTGTACGATCAAACACCAGATAATATCACAATTAAAATCCTGTGTACAATTCAAGCATTGAATATCTATTATCTTACAGATTTTGCCGACTGGTTGTTACAACAAGACTTTAAAAAAATTAATAGAACTAACCTTGACGGTATATTTCATTCTGGAATTCTACATTATCCTCCATACCTTAGTCCAAAGATTCTACCTAAACATCTTAAACAATCTGTTACTAAAAAAATAAATGATTATGCAAAAAATAATCCAGATAACAAAACTATTCAAAGAATGACTAAATTAGTAGATCTGATGAACAGTGAAGATCACAGTAATTTATTGCCACAGACAATTGAGTATCTAAATAAATTAGATCAGATGAGACACATCAGCAGTAAATTCTTTAGAGATTTATTATGAAGTTAGAGATTAGCATAAAAGATAAGTTTCAAAACATTCATAAACTTTCTTACGAACTATACAATACTAATCTAACAAAAAAGTGGATAGAAATTACCATAGACAATCTTAAGAACCCTAATCATAAAGTAATTGGAGTTTTTAATAACAGAACTGAAAAAGATATTCCGGAGATTGTACAAGATATCACAAAGCTGATTAATGATATAAACAATGAGTACGATAGAAAGTTAACAGTTTTTGAACATTATGATACTGATGCATTAAACTATCTGCATCAGGAGTTTGAAATATTTGGACAAAGAGTTTTAGAATTTACAAATAACAAATCTCTATCTGACAAATTTTATTCATTGAATGAGCACATACATATTTTTGAAGACGCGATAGTTGCCAAGCCCGGGCACTGGGGCGGCTTCGGAATATTATATGATATACATCCGTTGGGCCTGCACATGCCAGTTGAAGAAGAAGATCGTCTAATGTTAGATGTTGAATTCAGTTGGGGTAAATTATACTTAGGATATAACACACTAGGTAAAGATTGGTTAGATGTTTTCAAAGACAACGATATTGATGTAATGATCAGAGATATGGTTAAGCCTCAAAAAAGATTTTCTGCCGAGACTTGGCTTAACTTCGGAAGAGATAATAAGAAAGAGTTTGTAGTCAGTAAATTTCAAAGTTGGTATAAGACATTGCCTGCAGAACTTAGATCTAAGATACCTCTAGATAACCTAAATGAATTATCTTTAGGAAGATTTCAAATAGGTGAATTAATAATTGATGATAATTTTTTAAAATATGATCCCGATCCCTATCACTGGAGATCTCTGCGTCACCCTTGTAAATTAGAATGGAATCATAAAGTATTGACTACCTTTAGATCAATTGAAGGAATTAAATTTAAATGAATGTAGATAAAGACGCATTTAGCAGTGGCCAGGTAGGAAGTAAAATTTGGCTCTGTGAAGAATTAGAAAAAACTAAATGGACATCTAATCTGACCTACATTTACGGAGGATGGCACGGTATAACTGCTTTTTTATTGTTAAGCAGGGGAAAGTTCTTTGTTAATAAAATTAGAAGTTTAGATATAGATCCTGCGTGTGAACCTGTTGCAGATATGATTAATGAGAACTGGGTTTGGCAGGATTGGAAGTTTAAAGCATTTACACAAGATTGCAATAACTATGAAGGTCAGTATGGCGATCTAATTATCAACACCAGCACAGAACATTTTGATAGTTTAGATTGGTTTAACAATATTAAAAAAGGTACACGGGTAGTATTGCAGGGGAATAATATGCCTCACGACGATCATGTCATCCATTTTAATAATCAAGATGATTTTGCTGATTATTACAAGTTGTCTCAAGTTGCATTTTTAGGCTCTAAACAATTTGTATATCCAGATTGGCAGTTTACAAGGTTTATGATTATAGGAATTAAATAAATTATGTTTATTGAAAAATTAAACCTTTCTGCTGATATAGAAATAGTTAAACAGGACCTTGATCATGTTTTAACTCTAGCATCCTGGGGCATTGAAAACCAAATAGGACTAACACATAGGCTCAATCCTAAAACTGATCTTTGGAAAGACTGTGTGGGTAGTTTGTATGACAGGGAAAATGGTATTGACTTAGCGAACGAATCTGAATTTACAGAATACAATAAAGATACACCTGCATATACTCGTCAAAAATTAGAAGAATTATCAAGTTTAGAAAACATCAAAATTGGCCGTGTGAGATTTATGAAATTAATGCCTAAAACAGGCCTAACAGTACATGCAGATACTAGTCACAGATATCACCTAGTTTTAGAAACTAATATTCATTCGTATATTGCACATACATTGGGTAAAACAAATGCTATGTGTTTTCATCTGCCCGCAGACGGCAGTTTCTACAAGGTAGATACTACTAAGCACCATTTTGTCTATAACGGAGGCTATACTCCCCGGATTCATCTTGTAGTATGCCCAATTTAGTCCATAAATACGAGTATGAAACTCTACGTGTTTATTAAAAAATTTACCCTAACTCCTGAAATAAATTCAAGATACTGGGGAGAAATGGGACAACTTTTAGCACTGACATGGACTGATGATCAGATGCAGAAATTATTTGCTTTTTATGCTGCGGCAGATGATTATCTAACAGAAGTTAGAAAATATCTAACTCAGGCAGACGGTCAACGTATGCTGATGCTTAAACCGGATGACAATTCTACAGAAGTGTTTTATTTGTTTGGACTATTAAATCCCGAACACTATTCACAGATTGTCAAGGGAGGACCTGTATATCAAACTTATAAACAGACAGTTGATTCACTGTTTGAAGTTTTAGGATGGTCTGAAGGAGAAGAAAGAGTTACTGTGATCGACAGCGAATTTGTTCCTGAGGATTATGCATATTTGAATGTTCCTCAAACTTATCAAGAAGCAAATACAATGTACGCTACAGGGACTCCTGTAAATCAATTCTTCGGAGAATAAAATGTCAAGAAGTGTATACTTTATCTGCAACACCCCCGGAACTTCAGGAAATTTTGTCGGAAGGATGATCAAATCAATCTTCCCAAATAATCAAATTGAAATCACACAACAATTAGTTAATGTTGACCCTCCGCAGTTATTAAATGCAGAGTATTTTTATAACAACCTAACCTTACCTGAAGGTAATTTAATTGTAAACGTACATTTTAGGCCTAACTATCAACGACTGAGAGAAATAAGCCCAGGTTGCAAAATAATTGTTATCAAACATACAACTCATGAAATACAAAATATCTCTAGAGGACTATATAATACCTATTATCGAGACAGTTATGATCTAGGTGCAAGTTCCTTTTTCCATAACATCATAAACTCACACAGTCATTTATTTTCTAATCCCAATGTAAGACCAGAAAATCTTCCACCATCGGAGAAAGAAATTTTTGTAAGAATTTTGGCCTATTATAAATTATTGGACAGTTTTCATAATCTAGCAGTGCCCAATGATTCCGATGTCCTTGGATTAAACTTCAAAGACATTCTTTATGATATCAGTAAAGTTGAAACATTGTTAGAAAACTTTACAGGATATACATTTACTGAAAGCGTCAAATCTCTTAACAGAGAAGTTATCAATCTTAACATTCAAAATATGTTCGTTATACAATAAAATCTCCCAAAATCTGTCAAAATTACCAGATCTTGACAGGTTTTTGTATTTCGTGCTATAATTACTCTTACATTCTTAAAAAAGGAGGGCATACCAATGTCTAAACTACTGAAAACAGTAGCCACAACAGTAATAGGCCTGATGTTTTTATCAAGTGGCGTGGCGGCTGCATACGATAACGGCACCAGTAAAATTGATCAGAAAGAGCTTATGTGTCTAGCACGTAATATCTATTATGAATCGGGAAGTGAACCAGAAAGAGGCAAGATTGCAGTTGGAATAGTAACTTTAAACAGGATGGAACATCCTAGCTTTCCAAAAACAATCTGCGAAGTGGTAAAACAGAAAACTGTTCTAGAGCGTCCACGGATTATCAAAACTGTTTCTGAAATAACCACAGGATGGGGACCTTGGAAAAGTACAGAACAAAAAGTTGAACACAAAACTGTGGTTGATAAAATTGTAGTTTGTCAATTTAGTTGGGTCTGTGCAATTACTCGCAAAATTAAAGAGACTGATAACCGCTGGCAAGAAAGCCTTGCAGTTGCACGTAATCTTTTAATTGGAGAGTATCAAGAGCATAGGTCCCATATGAGTGAATGGCTGTATTTTCATAACAATCGTGTAAATCCTCGCTGGCATAATCTTAAGAAAGAAGAGCGAGTAGGTAATCATATTTTCTATGTTGAAAAACGCTAAATAGAAATATGAGAGCCTTTGAATTTATATCCGAAAAAACAGATCCTAAAGTATGTCGTAGTCCTAAGCGTTTAGGCAGGAGTGATCATAACTCTTGTGTAAGCCAAGGTCTACGACCTCACCAATCAAAAGGCAAAGGTCATACGGACGGCCACGGTAATTACATCAAAGGCAAAAAAGCCAAATCAGTACACTACGGTGGCCGTGTAAAAGACTACGACGGTAAACCTTAAGCGTTCTTTTCCAAGAACCCTTTTAGTCCTTCTACTGCATCCTTAACAGTCTTAAACTTCAACATTTCTCGGTCTTGAACTTCAATACCAAAATCGTCTTCGAAGTTAATTACCATTTCAAAGACTCCTAATGAGTCTACATCCAGATCTTCAACGAGTAAAGCATCGTCTTTGAGATCTTCAAGCGGCCTAAGAAAACTTTTAGCCATTATTTTCTTAATTTTTAGATCAATATCTTCCATTTTATATCCTAAATGATTCACCGCATCCGCAACGATCTCTTTCGTTGGGATTTCGGAATTCAAATCCTTCGTTTAATCCATTACGAACATAATCAATTACCATGCCATTTAGATAAGGTAAATGTTTATGACTGACAAGAACAACAAAATCTTTTTGTGAAAAGTTTGTAACTCCTGCTTCATATTCGTAGGTGTCTACATATTCTAACACATAGGCCAAACCTGAGCAACCTGTTGTTTTTACTCCGATTCGGACACCAACTCCTTTTCCTCGTTTCTTGAGTTGGCTAATAATCTTTTTTGTTGCCACGTCTGTGATTGTAACCATAATGCCCTAGTAAATATATCACTATTTAATAACGCACACTGATGACATTTAATAAAGCACTTGCAGACAAATTTGGTAATTGGGTTGTAAGCACAGAAAAATTTAATGATAAAATTGATGCCGCTGTTTATGCTACAAAATCAAACAAGGAAATTACATTTGAGTTTAATAACAGTGTGTGGGACACATTTGATAGATCTCGTCTAGGAAAAATTAGATTAACAGAACTCTATAGACAACGGGCACAACAGTTGCGAGACAAGTATGATTATCTAGTTTTATACTTTTCTGGAGGTTCTGACAGTTCAAACATACTAGATACCTTTATCAAAAACAATATTAAATTGGATTGTGTCTACGTCAGAATGCCTTTTGATGTACTCAACAGTTCTTCTCATACACCTAACAAACTGGATAAGTCTGCTTATAATTTTAATAGTGAATGGGATTATGCAATCAAACCTAGGCTTGAGTGGCTGGCAAAAAACCATCCAGAAATTAAAATAGAGTTGTCAAACATAAACGGATTAAATTCTTCTACAAAATTTAATGATGATTCGTTCGTGGGTGCAAATATTTTCTATAGTCCGATTAACATACTAAGAAAAGCAACCTATAGCAATTTTGAACTTAGTTGCATAGACAAAAACAAAACTGTTGGACAAATATCCGGAATTGATAAACCTATGTTGGCACAAAGTCCGCAAGGTGTTGTTTCAATGAAGTTTGTTGATGATTTCTTGCATACAGTAAATGCCTGTCCGTTTAACCAGTTGGGTGTAGAGTTGTTCTATTGGACTATTGATTTACCGGAGCTGGCATTTGAAATGGCATATCAAGTGTTTCAATATTACAATCACAATCCCAGAGAACGGTATTTGGTTCCCGGAAGAGAATATATGGCCATGTCCGATGACATTAGACATGCCTGTAGAGAAAAGTTTTTTATGGATATAAAGTCTGTGTGTTATCCTTATTGGGATAATGCTATATTTCAAACTGAAAAGCCTAAACACAGGTTACGTATTGATAAAGACGTTTGGTTTTACAAATCTTCTGAATTCGTTGACGTTAGAAAAATATGGAGTTATTATTATAAGTCAAGGCTTGATGTAATAGCCGACAAATTTTGTGAGACTGATCATTTAGGAAATAAAACAGGCCTCACTACTATCCCCACGAAATCATTTATAATTGGAAAATGGATAAAAGAATGAAACAAATTTTAAGTATAGTTGCAGGATTGATCTTATCAACATCTGCATTGGCATTTCAACCAGCAAGCACAGTTAAGGTTATTATACCCTTTCCTCCTGGGGGCGGTGTCGATGTCACCTATAGAAAAATTGAAAAGTATGCACAACAGCAGGGTATTAACATGGTACCAGAATATCAACCAGGTGCAGAAGGTATTGTCGGTATGAATTCTGCTGTATCAGCACCTAAAGATGGAAATACATTAATTATAGCAACTACAGATGTGGCCGCATCTAAAGATAATCCAGCTAAACGATTTAATTCTCTCACCGACTTTGAATATATAACAGGTATTCGATCTAGCATATTTTATCTGGTGTCAAACAATTCTGACAAAGATATATTTGGATTTAATTCACCTACACAACGAGAAATGATTCAACAACATATCGAAGAGCAAAAAATCAAAGATGCCCTTCTAGTTCCATATAAAAGTGTAGGACAAATGACCACTGATCTACTTAATGGTACCATTTCAAAGATTATGGTACCCGGAGTAGTTATTAATCAGCAAGTCGAAAGTGGCAAAGTTAAGTTACTAAAGAAAGTTAATAGTCCTGGCGAGTTTATAGTAATTGCACCTAGCGGTATTCCCGGCGAATCTAAAAAGTTTTGGGATAACTTTTTTAGGAACTATCTAAATAGCGAACAGGCAAAGAAAGATGCAGAAACTGATCTAACGGTACTTAGATCATTCAGTTCTGAACGAATTAAAAATATTGTGGCAAAACAGCTATGAAATATCTTGCATTAAAGCATAAAACAGTTAGGTTAGAAAGCAAAGATCAAACTGATATAGATGCTGGCGAAGAAGGTCTAATTTTGGTTCCTGATGAAGGCTCCAAAGTATTCCTGCACTGGAAGAATGATTCCGGAAAGTTAGTAACTACTTACACTATGACCTTCCCAACTAAAGTTGAAGGTAAGTTTACCGCCATTAATGCACTAGATAAGCCTGTAACTATTCGAACAATTTGGTAAAATCAGTCTTGACGAAAGATCCAAAAGCCTGTACAATATATACATTGAACAGCACAGAAAGCCGTTAATGGAAGCACTCAAAGAAGTTACTGTATGGGACAGCTCGACTGCACCTAATCATACCTATCTGCTTGACGGTAATACTTTAGTTGCATATATCAAGCAAGGTGAAACTAAGCCATACTATTTCAAGAGTCCTATCAAAGGCTTTGACAAGCGTGGCCGCAAGTTCGTGCCCGTTAAGCCTAATCCGTTTAAAGAGAAAAAGCAAAGTAATACTATCGCTGTACAAGGCAGCAAAGGTCAAACTTATTATGTAGATCCCGAGGCCAAGACCTGTACTTGCCCCGGCTTTCAATTCCGCGGAAGTTGCAAACATTTGGAACAAGTATGAACGATAAAATTAAATCAATTGCACTAGAATGCTACAATCCTTACGGAAACTTTGACTTAGACAAATTTGCCGAATTAATTGTAAAAGAATGTGGACAATGGTTTAATGACCGTTTGGTTGTAGAGCCAGATCATGGATTAGAACATCGCATTGAACGCAACCGAGCAGTGATTGGTGTGATGAAAGAATACAACAAACATTTTGGAGTTGAAGAATGAGCTATTGCGAAAAGATTATTTGGGATCTAGAGTCTCATCCTAGTCGCCTAAACAAAGAAGCAATCATTGAGGCTAACCTTGACAATGCTGAGTTGTTTGAAGGATTCCAATTGGCTCTAAGTCCTTTTATCACCTTTGGTGTTAAGAAGGTCCCTACACACAGTGGTCCGGACGGACAAGGGCTACCTTGGGATGCTTTTAAAGAACTGTGCCATCTATTAAGCACACGACAACTCACAGGTGACGATGCCCGAACTGCTATTGAATTGGCATTGAGTGCAAGCAAACAGAAGCAGTGGAATGATTGGTACCGCCGTATCCTTATCAAGGACCTTCGTTGCGGTGTTTCAGAAAAGACTGTTAATAAAGTTAAAAAGAATGCTGTGCCGCTCTTTGAGTGTATGCTGGCACACGATGGTGCTAATCACGAAAAGAAAGTTGCAGGCAAGAAACTACTCGAACCCAAACTAGAC
>JACCDO010694532.1_pt1 | contig 10764 bp, 9 predicted proteins | sample 7446101 | NCBI WGS metagenome assembly JACCDO01 (sample SAMN15323440, study PRJNA562643) | freshwater metagenome | isolation source: river surface water | place: USA:Blue River Watershed | collected 2017-08-16
GTTCTAGAGTTCTAGAGTTCTAGAGTTCTAGAGTTCTAGAGTTCTAGAGTTCTAGAGTTCTAGAGTTCTAGAGTTCTAGAGTTCTAGAGTTCTAGAGTATCTTGGATAATTGCGTATCTTTATTGCCCTAGATTATATCATTAGACACTAGAACTAGCTATACTGTAATCTTACTTAGAAGATGGCAAAGGTACCAAAGATTCTTAATTATAAGAACTTATCATATGAAAAATATGAATTCGGACAACCTTTTAAACAACCTAGCGGCATATATCAGGCAATGTGTAGTTATAGACTTAGTAAGAATGAAACATTGCCATTCTACTTTGAAACACCTAAATTGAAAACAGTAAGTGGTATTGTTAAATTAGATTCAAAGTATTATATGGATTTGGAACTACCACAATCAGGAGACGCTAGCAGCTTTTATAATTACATTCTTAAAACAGATGACCACAACATAACAATTTGTCATCAGAATAGCAAAGATTGGTTCAACCAATATATGCCGCTAGACGTAGTCGAAAACTTTTATAAATCCCCAGTTATTCTACGTCCAAATGGTCAATTACCCGTTATGCGAGTTCGTCTTCCTAGTTATAAAGGGAATATTCTTACTGAGATTTATAATATTAAAAAGGAAAAGATAAATGATGTTTTATGTATTGCTGAGGATGATTATATAGTAGGTATAATGGAATTTACAGGTTTAGCATTTATGAGTCAGAGTTTCTACCCAGTATATGAATTACAAAAGATTAAAATATTTAAAGAAAATGAACACCGGGTACTACCCACTGGATACATTTTCAGCGATTTTAATGAAAAAGTTGATCTAGATAAACTAGCTTTACCAAAGGATGAAGAACGCATTCTAAAAGAACCACCTAAGCTAGAAACAAAGCCTACACCACCTACAATCCCTACTACAATCCCTACAACAATTCCTACTACAATTCCTACTACAATTCCTACAAAGCCAACACTACCAACAAATACTGCTTTGAATGAAAATATAGAAAATATTTTAAAGATAAAAGAACCTGCGCTAGTTGCCAAGGATAAAAGGGATGAAAAAAAGGAACCTTCTTTATTTGATATAGTAAAGACTAATACATTAAAAGGTGCGCTTTTAGATGATGATATATTTATAAAACATAGTATTGGTATTAAGACTGCTTATCAACAACGCGAAGCTAATTTACGAAAATATTTACAATCAAATAATAAATCCGATAATACTAATGCAATTTTAAATAATACATCTAATAATATATCTAATAAGCGTAATGATAGATTATCTAATGCAGAAACACCTTATATAAATAGTTCTAGTTCTAAAGAACAAGAAAAATATCAAGAAACTTCTCTAGCAGCCAAATTACAAGAAAATAATAATAGTGATAATGGTGATAATGGTGCTAGCAAGAATGATTTAATTCTAGATATACCTAAAGTAGAAAATCCGCTAGAAGCAATTTTAGAACCAATTAATGTTGATATCGATACTCTAGAGATTTCAGATATTCAAAATGAATTAGAAAATACAAATGATAGTAATGAAATTGAGAATGAAATTGAGAATGAAATTGAGAATGAAATTGAGAATGAGGATGATGATAGTGATGATGGAATAGATTATAAGATTCTAGATGATCTAGAAGTGGTTGTATTCGAAGACTAAATTAAAATTAAAATATGTTAAAATAATTAGTAGATACTTACTAAATAGATATTCTAAACTGCTAGGAAAATGGTTTATGGTAATAGTTCCAAATTTACAGAAGGTTTTACATCATTCACTGCAGATGATGATTTAATGATTGCAAATCTTAAGCAAGCATTAAATTATTCTAGAGAAAGTGTTGCTATTCCTGACCCATCTATTAATATTACTACAAATCCTGCTACTACAAAACCCAATGTTTCTTCAATGAACTCTATTATGGGTGGTCGAAAGAACAATGCTTTACCTACTAATATATCGGATATGGGTTCTGGTATGCCAACAACCACTCCTAGTTTTACAATGCCTATGCAAACTATGCAGCCTATGCAACCAATGCCAACTAATACTGAAATGAGTATGGCAAAAGAAACTACAACTACAACACCTCAAATGACAATGGCAATTAATACAAAACCAGAGACAACTCAACAGTCTAGCATTCCTACAATGTCTAGCTTTAAGAATGTTGATAAATTTAAGAATGTTGATAAATTTAAGAATGTTGATAAATTTAAGGATATTAAGCGTGTAATGGATAATGGTGATGAAGATGATGAAGTAGATTCGGATGATGAAGATGCAGTTCTAGAAGAAGAAGATCGAACTAATGTATTTGATGATGAAGCCAAAGCAGCAGAAGCCAAAAAACAAAGTGCTACACGCCGTCAAAAAGAAAAGATAGAAGGTTTTCGCGGTTCAATGGAAATTGAATCTAAAGATATGCGAAATATTCTTCTAGCATTGTTATTAAGTTGTATTGGATATCTAGTAGTTTATAGTATGGGAAATAATTTACTACCTCTAGATGACATATCACCACAACTTAAGAAATTTAAACGTTTAGTTTATGCAGGTCTCTTCTTTTTAATTACTTATATTTGCCTAGCAGTATTCTAAATTAATAAATTGATAGGTTGATAGGTTGATAGATTTCTAGATTAAAATATTAATAGAATGTAGTTAATGCTAGATTGTTAGATAACTAGTGAATAAAATGAACTCCAAATTAGATTATCAAAATGAACTAGATACCAGTAATACTGGCAAATCACTACATTTAAATTTTCTTGTTAAAGATGTTGCCCTCAAAGCTCTATTATTCGGAATGGTATTTTATATACTGAATTCTAAATTAATCAATAAATTACTTAGTTGCCTAGATGGATATCCGTGGATTGAACGAAATCTAGTACAAGCAATATTATTCAGTTTAGTGTTTTATATGATTAGTGTAAATTTATAATTTTATAGATTTTCATTATTTTTTCATTATTTTTTTATTATTTTTTTATTATTTTTTATTTTAACAAAAAATAAAAATTAAGCTACCACAAATAGAAATTTATCAAAGAAATTTATTATTTATTAAACTATAATTTATTTCTAAAAGCAAATAAAAAACAAGTAAAAAGTAAGTAAATATAAGTAATAATGTGTATTATTCCTCTTCGACCTCCGGAGCTAAACAAAGCCGAATAAATCCTAATCCAGGCATTTCAGCGGAGATTACAATAGGATAATTATTTCTAATCATAATCTTTAATGTATTAGATAGATTAGCACATTTGCTAAATTGCACTAGGCTCTTTAGTTTAAATACACCCTGAACTATTTCATCCGGAGTATTTGCCTCAAATTGCATCCCATTTGAAGTAGGCTTAATCTGAATTTCCTGCGATGCTGACTCATTATAACCCTTGAAAATCAACGTATTATTAACAACCATAATTTCAATCTTATCACTGAATTGACTAATTTCACGACAAATCTTTTGAAATCGTGCACTAGATATAATGATCACCGAATTAAAAGTAGGTGAAGGAATATCACGCTGAGTCACTGGAATATCAATCAGACTCTGATAAATAGTGTTATTTATATTTTCTTCCTTATTGAATCGCTCAATACCAATACGATTTACATTATCCTTGGTAACAAATAGCTTCAATGTATCCTGATTCTCTAGATTCTTAATAATTCGGAAAAAATGTTCCAAATTAATACCAAGAATTACAGGTTGCTCACACTTGAAATCTTCAAAACCATCCTTAAATAGTTTCATATGTATAAGAACCGTACGACCAGAATCAATCGATAGCAATTTAATGCCATCAGCATTACATTCTAAATTACCATCAGTTAGCAAATCTTTCAATAATTCAGTTAAATATTTAATAGGTTGCGTCTTAGATGTCCATAAATGAAAGATATATTTAGAAAAGTCTTTTTTATCAATAATAGCACTGGAATTATCAGATGATGCCGCTGCTGCCATAATTTGCAAAATAATCTATATTCTAGAAGGAATAAATTATTTCAAAACTTTATTAGAAATAGCTAGTGTAATTTGTTTTATATTCTTTAATTTATTTGATAATTTGATAATTTGGTAATTTGATATATTATTATTTTAGGCTTTGAATAAATAAATTGTTACATATGAAATAACTGTTAGTAGGACAAAACAGGCAAATACGCCACCTATAGATTGCGCGCGAACTAATCCAATAAATGTTATTATCAGAAGAAATACAATGCAAAGAAGAATATTAATACCATCCATTTTATAAAAGAATATTACTAATTGAAACTGATATACCTCTAGATAGTTATACTATAATAAATCCATATAATTTAATCAATAGATAAAATAAAATACACTCAACTAGAACACTCAACTAAAACAATCCCAAAGTTAAACCAAAGTTAAATCAAAGTTAAATCAAAGTTAAATGAAAGAAAACAATAAAAACTAAATGGAAAATCATTTAAGATATGTACCACGATGATATTTCCCGTCATTATATTTATAACAGTTTAGTGGCTGGCCATTATTACGTTTTGTCTTATCTTTATCTATATTTTGGGTATGAGATTTAAATATTACTTTATCATCTATCAACATAAATGATTCTGGTAAGTTCAAATCTTCAACATCCACTTCCTGATTCATCCACAACTTGATAATACTAGAATTCTTCTTAGGACTTATACTAATACCATTTACCTTGTTAGAATGCGTACCAAGATTACCCGTTATAAAATGCCCTATAATGTCTACCCAATATTTATATGCATTTTTTCTATCCACTTTCCAACTAATACATCCACCATTTATATTGTGTGAATCTTCCCACATCGGCAGAATTGGGTCGGCCATAATAAAAAACATACCCATTTCAATCATTTCACGACGGATAAACTTATCCAAAACCCAAAATTCTTCCAGCGAGTTAAAAGATAAAATTTCTATATACGACTCCAACGAATAATCATTATTTTCCGGAGCGTGATAATAGAAATTATAAGCACGCGATAATTCAGTGCAATTTGACTTAAGATTTTCTGACATCTTTTAACTATATCCTAGAGGAATATATTTTTTATATTAAAAAAATCGCAAAATTATCTTTATACTGATAATTTGATAATCTGTTATTCTGATAATCTGATATTCTGATAATCTGATAATCTGATAATTATTTTATCCGTATAGTATAATATATAGTATTACAAAGAATTACTCTTTAGAATATGAATATTCTATTACCACTTATTGTGCTAATTATTCTAGCAGTATTATATGCAGGAACAGTAAATAATGCTCGTACACGTCTCTATGTAGTGATTGGTGTTCTAGTTATTGTTTTTGGATTATGTTGGATGGAGCTTAAACCTTCAACAGGTCGTTATATGTTAGAAGGATTTAAAGGTTCTAGTCTAGGTGGTTATGCACCATTGGATTACACAATGCGCATTATTGATAATAATCCTAATCTAGCTGGTTCTGCAGGTTCAACCCCTGGAGGTTGTGATGGTTATAATTATCAGAATCTTAATTCCTTAATATCACCTCTAGGTTCTTATGATGGTATCCGTCTTCCTAACAAGATTGATACCGAACCACTAATGGGTAAAGTATTTATAACTAGCCCCGTAGGTGATGATATTCAACTTACTGAAGACCCTGCTAGCAAATACTTTCCTAGCGTTGATGGAACACCCAACGGCGAAAAACACTTATTCGTCTTTGCCAAGAATAATAGAAGTCCATTCTGCCATTCTCAATATAGTAGTTCAGAAGGTCAGGTCTGCATATCTCCGGAACAAGTGAATATGTTTATGGGTCGCGGTAAGAATCTAACTGCACCCCAAGAATATCCTAGTATGTAAAACCATCATCACTAGCATCACTAGCATCACTAGCATCACTATCATCACTAGCATCACTAGCATCACTAGCATCACTAGCATCACTAGCATCACTATCATCACTATCATTAATTTAATTTCTTTTTACTAAACATTTTAGTTGTTAGTATAATTTTTTTTATTTTTGTTATATCCCTACCACTTTCTAACATATCTAGATTGACTTTTGCAACTGCTTTTTCAATTCGGCGAATTATTGTCCTAATACCTGATGATTTAGCACGTAAAACCTTTTTCTTAATTATACCACCACCAATACCGCCAATACCGCCACCTGCAATTCTGACACGGCTAGATACTAATAATCGCATAATTTTGGATTTATTTTTCATAATACACTTTATTTTATAGCCTATAGTATCACCAAAATATTTATTAATAATTTGTGGTATTAGATGCTTTTCTATAATTACTGCTTTGTCTGCAGGTGTGTAGTTATGAAATCGAATAACTTCCATTCTATCTAGCAAAATAGGATTCACTAGACGTCGATCATTAAATGAAAATACAAATACTGCCCGGGATAAATCAACTGGTATGCCATCCATATATTGGTCTTGAAAATGCCCGTTTTGTGCAGGATCAGTAAGATGTATTAGCAGATTCATTACCTCTAGACCTCTTTCGGTAGTGCTGACCTTATCTAGTTCATCAAAATAAAAAATAGGATTCATACATTTGGCTTGCTTTAGAGCCTGTATAATCTTGCCAGGTGCACTACCAATATAAGTATAATTTTGCCCTGCTAGATATGCAGATTCACTAGCACCACCAAGAGAAATAAATTCAAATGGTAATCCTAGAATTTTAGATAAACCGTTTTTGACAAGAGTGGTTTTTCCACATCCTGGTACACCCTCCACAGCAAATATTGAACCTGGAGTATTAGGATTACTTATCATTCGCGCGATTATTTCTAGTATATGTTTTTTTGTTTCTTGTTGCCCATAAATTACTTGGTTTAATTCATTTCTAGCAGTTTGCAAGATTTCTTTACATTTATTTATTTCTGGTCTACCATCTAGAAACGTGCTTATATATTTAGGTGTATTGTACTTACCAAACGGAATCGAAAGCAGATTATCCATCCATTGCGATAGTTTACAATATTCTGCATCTTGAGAATCCATCTTCTCTAGCATTTGTAATTTGCATATTGCTTGTATGCGATAGTATGGAGATAATTCTAATTCAAGAATAGTCAGTATTCTCGGCTTATCTTTTTCATATTTTATTGTATTAAAATTCTGTTCCGATATTTTTACTATTTTATTACAAATGTTTATTTGTTCATCTTTTGTTTTTGTAAGAAAGTATTCTAGCATTTCAATTAGTTTCTTTTGATTAAGTAATAAATTGTTCAATAACAAATTACCAAATCGTTCTGCTAGAATATATGTTTCATCAGATGGTAATAAATGGTGCTTACCTAGAAGACGATATATATCATTTTTACTAGATAATTTATCATCGGGTATTTCAGAATCATTATTAATTGATATACGACCGCTAGAATTATTTATGGGTGGTGGTGGTGCTTTTATATTATTCAATGAATCGTATAAGTCTTCAATGCTAGATGTTGCTTCTTCTGTAGAATCTTTCAAATCACGAAACCGTTCCTCTAGCTTCTTTATACGGGATTCAAAACTCTTTTCTATCATCTCTCACAAAATCTAATCACAAAAAACTAATTGAAAAACTATTTTCTAATTCTTAATAATCAAACTGATATAAAAAATTGAAATAATTACAAATTAAATTTCTTATAAATTAAAATCAGCTTCTAGCAATTTGCAAATTAACATAATCATTTTTGCAAAATTTAAGTAATAATGGAAACGGGTTATAACATCGATACACTAAAGCAACACGAAAAATATAAATACATTAAACCATATTATAAAACTATGGACATAATCAATCGTGCTCATAAACTAACACAAGAACACTATGAATTTATGCGTAGCGAAAACATAGAACGAATATATTTTAATGCTCGTCTTGATATAATAGACTTTTCACAAGTTCCAAATAATGTATACAGCCTAGTGATAGATTGTAGTGATAACTATTTTGATACTGCATTAATTCCTTCTAGTATAACTCAATTATTCATCAGAACACGATTTAATATAAATGGATTACCATCACAAATAAAATGCCTAGATTTAGAATTTATTAAATTTAAAACATATAATTGTGATTCTTGTACTAATCTACCATCCAATTTAGAATATTTACGATTAAATGGATATATAACAATACCATTAGATACTTTGCCACAGGGCCTAAAATATTTAGAAATTATCAAAACAAGTTTTAAAGACACACTAGATAATTTACCACCTTGTCTAGAATATCTAGAAATAATATCCAAATATATGAATAGTCAACAAAATTTAACACAACTACCAGAAAGTTTAACAACACTAATATTAGATATTAAAGATGCAAAATATAATATATTTGCTTTACCTAAATTACCAAGTAATTTAAAAAATCTTTGCTTATTATCACATTATGTGGATTTTGATGTTATATTTCCAGATAGTCTAGAGAGTCTAGAGATTAAAACAAATCGATATAATCTAGCAAATGATATTATACCTAATTTACCAGCAAATTTACAACATATAAAATTAAAAAGAATTCTTAATAAAGCAGATCTAGATGCTATTAAATCAGATATCTATAAATATGCACCTAATGCAATATGCACATTTTTTACAGATTAATTAAATGCGTGTAATTTTTACCGGCTTTATGCAGCCAATAAAAAATTGATTTGTTTTTTGTATTTTTTTGAATATAAAAATATAATATAGTAATAAGTATTACTATATCCAAACCCATATAGAGGTATACAAAGGCATACATAGCAATGACAGCACGAAATTTAGATGCCAACTATGAGGTTGGATTTATTAATGGGGTTCAATTTGGAGTTTATAGTCCTGAAACTATATTGAAAAAATCAGTAGTAAAAATTAATGTGGAAGCTCTATATGATAGTAATGGAGATCCACGTATTAATGGACTTTTTGACCCTCGTATGGGTTATATTGAACCACGTTTGAAATGTAAGACTTGTGATCAAACCTATATTAATTGTCCTGGACATTTCGGACATATTGAATTACCAAAGCCTTTATTTAATTTGCAATTTGAAGATGCAATTTTAAAAATACTAAAATGTGTATGTATCAAATGTAGTCGTTTACTAATAAATAAAGAGCATCAGATGTTTAAGAATATTATTGCTTCCACTCGTGGAAATTACAAAGATCGCTTTGAAAAAATTTATAAACAATGTAGCAAGGTTAAAACCTGTGGTGCAATAGATAAAAAGGGTGATAACCGTTATGATAATGGCGGGTGTGGAGCAATTCAACCTAGTAAGTATAATAATAAGCTACGTAAGGATTATACGATTTCTGCAGAATGGAAATATGAATCGGGTGAAAATCCAATTAACCTAGTGCAAGAATTAAATGCGGAGATAGTCCTTGCTATATTCAAGCGAATTACAGATGATGATGCATTAGTGATGGGATTTAGTCCTAAATGGTGTATGCCTAGTTGGCTTATTATTACAGTATTGCCGGTGGTTCCACCAAGTGTGCGTCCTAGTGTTCGTCAATATAATAGTCAGCGTAGTGAGGATGATTTAACTAATAAGTATTATGATATTATCAAATTCTGCCAGATGTTGGAAAATGAGTTAGGAAAGGGTGTTAATGTTCCACCGGAAAGAATAAAACAATATACTGATACTTTACAGCATAGTGTTATTACTTTATTCAATAATGAGATGAAGGATATTCCGGAAGCGCAAACTCGAGGTGGTCGCAAGATGAAAACGTTGCGTCAACGTTTGAGTGGAAAGGAAGGACGTATTCGTAATAATCTTATGGGTAAGCGTGTGGATTTCTCAGCACGTTCTGTAATTAGTCCTGATGCGAATCTTACTATTGAAGAGTTAGGTGTGCCGCTAGTGATTGCTATGAATTTGACTTTTCCGGAAACGGTAAATAAATATAATATCGCGAAACTATATCAATATGTGCGAAATGGTCCGCGAAAATATCCTGGTGCAAAGAGTATTAAAACAGCACGTGATGGGCGGGAACATATGATTCTAGATGATAAGGATACAAGTAAAAAAGTGCTAGAAATTGGTGATGTTGTTAACCGTCATTTGATTAATGGTGATATTGTATTATTCAATCGACAACCATCTTTACATAAGATGAGTATGATGGCACATAAAGTACGAGTTATGGAAGGACATACCTTCCGACTGAATGTAGATGTTTGTAAACCATATAATGCAGATTTCGATAAACACTCTGTCGAAAATAGTAGGCCTGAAAAGGGTATTCCTGCTAGTGGAATTTTTATGCTCTGAATATAAAAAATTGAAAATAATATAAAAAATAATATAATTAAAAAGATAATATATCCTGAAAATTTAAAAAAATGCCTTTACTACCAAAAGAAGAAGACGTTCCTCAATTTATAGATAAAAAAGATAGATATATAGAAATATATAAAATTACCAATTCTTGCACTGGCAAATTATACATTGGTCAAGCAGTTTCACATATGTTAAATCATGGTAAATATAGAAGATATGGTTCTACTAAAAGATTATCTAGCCATTTTAGCGAAGCAATGAAAAATAATAAAGATAAAGAATGTCGTTATTTAAATAATTCTATTCGCAAATATGGTATAGATAAATTCACAGTGGAATTAATTGATATATGTCCTATGGATAAAGGTGATGAACTTGAAGCAAAATACATAACGGAATATAA
>JACCDO011982129.1_pt1 | contig 10763 bp, 10 predicted proteins | sample 7446101 | NCBI WGS metagenome assembly JACCDO01 (sample SAMN15323440, study PRJNA562643) | freshwater metagenome | isolation source: river surface water | place: USA:Blue River Watershed | collected 2017-08-16
ACTCTACTTCAAGTAGGTGGTAGTGTTGGATATTTCGTAGAAATTAATAATTTTCTGGCTAAAATGTTGCCATATTTCATCAATGTGAACATATTTGCGCTATTTTTATATTAAATACTGATAAATTATCATTTTGCCCCTATAGATGAAGCCCCTATGTTGGCCACCTTTTCCTTGTTACCAATAGTCAAGAAATTTGGTTCTACCGCTGGTATTAATGTCGAATTACATGATATTTCATTAGCTGCTCGAGTTATTGCTCAATTTCCTAAGTATTTGACTGAGGAACAACGTATGAGTGATACATTAGCTGAGCTTGGAGAGATATGTAAAACTCCAAGTGCAAATATCATTAAACTACCTAATATCAGTGCATCTATCCCTCAATTAAATGAGTGTATTACTGAATTACGTGTCAAAGGTTATGATGTACCTACATATGTTGCAACACCAACCACAGAGAAGGAAAAGGTTATACATTCACGTTATGCTAAGGTTCTTGGATCTGCTGTGAATCCTGTTATCAGAGAGGGTAATTCTGATCGTCGGGTTGCTGCACCAGTTAAAAACTATGCGAAACGCAATCCGCATGTAATGGGCAATTGGAGTAAAGCCTCTAAGAGTCATGTTGCACATATGAAGAAAGGTGACTTCTATGGCTCAGAGTTAAGTTATATAATGCCAGAAGCTGGAGTCGTGAAGATTGAACATGTAGGTGCAGATGGCACTGTCAAGGTAATGAAAGAAGGATTAAAGCTATTAAAAGATGAAATCATTGATTCGTCATTCTTGAGTGTTAAGGAGTTATGTGATTTCTATGATAGAGAAATTGCGGAAGCGCATAAAGACAACATGCTTTTATCATTACACTTAAAAGCGACTATGATGAAGATTTCAGATCCTATCATGTTCGGTCATGCTGTTAAAGTATACTTCAAAGATTTATTTGCAAAGCATGCTGCTACATTCAAGGAAATTAAATTTAATCCAAACAATGGACTTGGTGATCTTTATGAAAAGATGAAATCATTACCAGAGGTTACTAAACAAAATATAGAAGAAGATATCAAGGAAGTATATGCTAATCGCCCATGGTTGGCCATGGTAAATTCTTCTAAAGGTATTACTAACCTTCATGTGCCAAGTGATGTAATCGTAGATGCCTCTATGCCATGTGTTGTCCGTGATTCAGGTAAAATGTGGAACAAGGATGATGAATTAGAAGATGTTAAATGTATCATCCCTGATCGTTGTTATGCTACCATGTATCAAGAAATTATGAGTTACTGCCGCCAAAATGGTCAATTTGATGCTGCTACTATGGGTAACGTTGCTAATGTTGGTCTTATGGCACAAAAAGCTGAAGAATATGGTTCTCACGATAAGACTTTTGAAGTTCATGCCGATGGTAAAATGCGTGTCGTAGATGACAAGGGTAAAGTTATTTTTGAACACAACGTAAGTAAGGGGGATATTTGGAGAATGTGTCAAACCAAAGACGTTGCTGTTAAGGACTGGGTTAAGCTTGCTGTTACACGTGCTCGTTCAACTGGTGATAAAACCATCTTTTGGTTAGATGACCATCGTGCTCATGATCGTAATCTAATAACCAAGGTGAACGCATATCTTAAAGACCACGATACCAAAGGGCTTGATATCTCTATTATGACACCAGTTCATGCCATGAGATTATCATGTGAACGAGTTACAGAAGGTTTGAATACTATCAGTGTAACAGGAAATGTTTTAAGAGATTACTTAACTGATTTATTCCCAATATTAGAATTGGGCACCAGTGCTAAAATGTTATCAATTGTGCCATTGCTTGCTGGTGGTGGACTTTTTGAAACTGGTGCTGGTGGTTCAGCGCCTAAGCATGTTCAACAATTCCTTAAAGAAGGACATTTACGTTGGGATTCTTTAGGAGAATATCTTGCTATTGCTGTATCTTTGGAACATTTGAGTGAGACCACTGGTAATAAGAAGGCTGGTATTTTATCAAAAGCATTAAATCAAGCAATTGAGCGAATTCTAGTAAATCGTAAATCACCATCACGCAAAGTCAACGAACTCGATAATCGTGCAAGTAACTTCTATGTAGCATTATATTGGGCTGAATTCATGGCAATGCAAGATCCTTCCTACCAAGAATTGGCGACTAAATTAAAAGACAATCGTAAGCAGATTGTTGCAGAGTTAAAAATGTGCCAAGGCAAGCCAGTAGATGTTGGCGGTTACTACAAAGTTGATCCTGTAAAAGCATCCAATGCTTTACGTCCAAGTCCAACTTTCAACAAAATTCTTGACGGACAAATGTAATAATCGCACAAGAATATACGTCATTACATATGCATTGAATAGTTAGAGAGAAGTATAGTCGTTGAATTTAATTAAATAATTTTGACAATATCACATTTACGTTTTTGATTATTTCCTCTTTTTTAGATTCTCTCCACTGGGTCAATTCCTAACAAATGGAAGCAAGTGATCATCACTTTCTTGGAGGCTTCGCATAGCAATAACCGACTCTTGGTTTCTGCTGAGTTTAGCACGTGACATTTGGTTACAAAATCTGTAAATTTGACACATAATTCCTTTAGATAGTCACATACGACGTTTGGTGCCAACTCGCGAATAGCCCGTTGCAATGCATCACCGAATTGTAATAACTCAAAAGCTAGTGCCCGTTCGGCTGGATGATCCAATGTGATGGTGGTACCTATTAAATCACTGATATGCAATGATTTCTCGTCTGCACCTTTTTTTATGATGGATGTGAGACGAGCATATGCGAATAAAAGATATACAGCAGTGTCGCCCTTAACATCGAGCATTCGGTCAAATGAAAAAACGTAATTATTAGATGGATTTTGCTTTAAATCAAAATATTTAACAGCGCCATAACCGATATTCGCTGCAGCTTGAATGAGTTCTTCACCAGCTAACGAACTTTTGCCTAAGTTATAAATAATAAGTGATTTGAGGATAATAAGATGAAAAGGAAGTATCAAACCTTCACTGGCACGGTTCTGCAGAGATTGCAACATGGTATCGCGGGCTGTATTTAATAAATCAATTAACTTGACCGTATCCGTTGCTCTAGTCCTGAAACGTTTACCATCGTCACCTTGGACCACACCGAATCCAATATGATCTAGCCTTTGGTGACTAACCCAACCAGCTGAACGAGCCGCATCAAAACACATATGGAAGTGATTTGCTTGACCTAAATCGGTGACGTATATAATCCAATCGCGATTCAATGTTTTCAAACGGTAGTTTAAGGCTGCCATATCAGTGCTATCGTAACCATAACCACCATCAGATTTCTGAAGTATTAAAGGTATAGTGAAATGTGGCAAACTAATAACGCTCATGCCATCTACTTGTTGAATTAAACCTATAGAAGCATGAATAAGAGAATGCCTTGGCAAGTCAAACTAAATATGTGTCTTACCAATATCACTCAATTCTTTGATAACACCAGGGATATATGGATTATAGAATGACTCTCCAACCTCTTTCAGATTAATTTTTAATGCATCATAAATACGTTGAAATTCCACGCGCGAAATTTCACACATTAATTCCCATTTTTTTCTATTATCTGCATCACCTGCTTGTAACTTGACAACATTTCCTCGTGATCGCTCCTTAAATTCGTCACTTTCGTCGAATTTCTTTTTAGATTCTTTGTACCAAACTGTTATTTCGCTTATGTCCAAGTGAGGTTTTGTCATGTTCTCTGGGTGGTCGCAAAGATAAGTAATTAACATCCCAAATTGGGTACCCCAGTCACCAACATGATTTATGCGCATTACATCATGTCCACACAATTCAAGCATTTTACATATACTATCACCAATAATTGTAGATCGCAAGTGGCCCACATGCATTTCTTTGGCAATATTAGGAGATGAAAAGTCAACTAATATCTTCAATTTATCCGTTTTAGGTGGCTTCACCCCATTTTGTACGATATCAGAAATGGTGCTTGCTAGAGTCGAGTTACTTAGGGTGATGTTAATAAAACCATTGGGAGCTGTGGTTGTGGATTGAATGAAAGGATTAGCTGGTATACAATTTAATATAATCTCAGCAATGTCCTTAGGGCTACAAGAACCTATAAAATAAAATATTAATATATTGGTATCTTGAGATAAACATAACAGACACATTTGGTGGATCATTCCATCTAGTAATAAGTTGAAACTACATATATTAAGCAGGAGACTAAGCCTGGTTCAGAGTAGCTGGTTCGTGTTAATCATTTCCAACCGAAGTGTCGTAAATAATTTCGTTGTAGTTTGGTACCTGTGTATCCATCTATCTGCTTAAATGCTTTCCCTAATGCAAGTGCATTATTGCATTGAAAGTCGCCATGATTTGCATTGTTGCATCTAGCTATAGCGGCTTGGTCGAGTTGATAAAACGCAGTATCTGGGAATGCTTTACGAATAGCGTACGTAAAAATAGTTTGTAGGGACGTCAATAATCCGGCTGATACCCAATCGTACGATTCTAAGTTAATTATATCGACACCACCCCTACTAGCTTTGGTTACTTCACTAAAATACGATTTACCTTCAATATTCTTAATTATCAAACTACAGTTTGAATAATTAGCAGGTTTACCAAGTATATTGAATGCCTGTACTACCCAAGGATATAGGTAATGTAATTCTAACTCGGTTAAAGATTTTACTTGTTCTAGCTTCTCTATTTCACTTTTCAGTTTATTTGGATCTAAAAAAGGAAATAAAATAAGTGTCATTTTAGCGAACGAAATAGAAAACCCACAGTATCGAATGATTAGTCAGATAAAGCTAGTATGTTATCGGCATAACTATAGCTAATAAACATCGATATTTTATCGTTGTTAATTAGTCGTTAGTACGAAGACCGTCGTGATTTGGTAGCAAATCATCATTCTAATCTCGAACAAAGAATATAGAAGTAATACACATACCTCGATCTTGAGACAGAATACTCGCTAATGCCTCTAAAATTATTTTAATTTCGTAATTATATTGGCTATCAAACATATATTGACATACTGCTTGATTACCAAAGATGATTACATCATTATCTGCATTTCCTGGAACAATCAATGCAGGATAGCGATGAATTCGTTTGGCGTACTTACTGCGTACTTCATAACCTCCTACATGCGCCACAGCGGACACATACTTACTCACGAGCAGACATTGCAGATTCGCCGCCTCGCTCGATGTGGAAAGGAGCAACGTACTCATTCTTGGACTGATTTTTGAATATCGTCTCAGCAAAACCATTAAAAATGGAAAAGCGGGCCATGCTATAGGTTAAACTCGAGGGAATGATGATGCAATTGTTTGCAATTCTTGTAATTATCCATTGCCACAAAATCTGACGGCATTAAAAGTCTAGGTAATCAGTGATTGCAGCAGTGTTCTAAGAAACAGAATAATTATATATGATTGTGGATGATGATGATGATGTTTTAGTTTCAACTGGGTCGATTACAATGTAATGTACGATTAATTATTTTTGTTTCTTACTTAACAGTCTTTATGACTTATCTATCAAATGATGGGTGTGGTCTTAGTATTTATAGAATAAAAAAGTTCAAAAATTGAACTTCAAATTTTGACTTCAAGTGTCAATTGAATCAACTTGTACAAAACTGACCTCAGGGAAGTGATACTATGCCTTCAAAGGGCGATAAATCAAAAACGGTTGTTTTCTCCAAAAAGAGAATAATTTCAATTGCCCTTGTACTGCTTGCTAGTATTTTTTTTGCTCTTATTGATGTTGACTTATATGCAAAAATCATCACACTATTACCTTATGACGAGAACAATGCATTTTTGGACAAAAAGGTCTGGATAACTGGTAGTAGTTCGGGTATTGGTCGTTCGTTGGCATTGGAACTGTGTACAGCAGGTTGGGATAAAGAATTGTCTATTTAATAATTTATTTGACTTTTGATTTTATAGGGGCACATGTCGCTTTGAGCGCTCGAAGACATGAAGAGCTAGAGAAAGTAGCGAGCCTGTGTAAAGAAAGATCCAATGGACGGTCTTCAGTTTTAGTAATTCCTTTAGATGTTAAGAACTATGAAGGTCAAAAGAATGCGACAACTGAAATTTTAAAAGTATGGGGTGATATTGATATTCTTGTTTTGAATGCTGGAAAGAGTCAAAGAAAAGCAGCCATGAATACTACCCTAGATGAAACTCGCGATATATTTGAACTTAATTTCTTCTCATATGTTAATTTGGCAAATTTAGTGTTGCCGCATATGGTAGCTAAAAATAGTGGTCATCTTGTTGTTTTGTCTTCTTTGTCTGGTATTATTGCAACACCAATAGCTAGTACATATTCGTCGACTAAATTTGCACTGCATGGTTATTTTGATGCTTTAAGAAATGAAATATCGAAATTACATAATATTAGAATTCAAATATTCTGTCCTGGTCCAGTAGAGTCTGAAATAAGTCTTCATACACTCAGAGATGAAAAAAATCCCATTAGTGAAGAAGGTAAGAAGATGGAAACAGCTCGATGCACAAGTTTAATGGCACGAGCTATGTCGTATAAGTCATACATTTCTGAGATCTGGATTTCACAACAACCTTTTCTTCTACTGACGTATTTGAGTAAATATGCACCGGCTACAGCTCGTACATTATTCAGTGAGTTAGTGGGTCCATCGCGAATACGCATGTTAAAGAATGGAGAAAACATATACGATGTAAAGGCTCTTTTTAAGTCGAAGTAAATTTAACACATAAATAGATATTATATTATCAATTAATTTTTTATGATATACTAGTTAAGACTATACTTATTCATCTGGTAACGGTGTCTCTGATGGCTTAATACCTGCCCATTTAAAAGATGCATTTCGTCGTTTGTAGAATAATACATACGCACTTGCTGTAACGGCATCATTCGCGCTGGCACTAGATACGTAAGAATCATTGAAGTTAAACCATCTATTACTAGCATTATTTTTACAAATTGCGGTATAATGCCCACCGCCTAAACCTCCAGAGTGTAGAGAAACTGCATACAAGTCATATATAGGCGGATTTTCGGACATGATAGGTCCTTTAAGATAAGAAGTTAAATCTAAACCGTCTATCGGAAAATCAACGAGATCACTAATCTTTTCCCTGTGCACAAAATACTGGCCAGGTACATACAGGAATCGTTTTAGTTGAACCATTAATATGTCTGGTGTGGCCCATAGATCAAATTTCTTAATCGGTGCGTTATGCTGCTTACAATTCGAGCAATATAAGGTTTCGGTGGCTTCTAATTGTTCACGTTCACAGAATTTATCCAAGCATTTATAAATATTTAACACACCATTATCATTTTTGGCAGTGTTGTCTTCCTTTTCAGAGACTGGTGTCAAATATTTCATATCATCTAGTTTGAGGATTTCAAGGGCGGATTTTTCAAATGCGACATAAATAACATCTGAAATGCCTATGGTATTCATGACTAAGTCATTATTGATATCAGGTATTTGTTTAAATTGGCATGAATAGTGAGCCCATGAATTGCCAACATGAATGGTATAAAGCCTGGAGGTAGAAGTCTGGCTGCTGTCCTTAATATACGGCCGAATCATTTGCATTATTTTGTTATCAACATCCATCCATGTGCTATCCCTAGTGCATACAATTCGATTTATCAAACTAAGGCTTTCAAATTTCTTATTGTATGCTACCGATGCATGACCATACCCTAAATTGCTATCAGTTATTTTTCCTATTAAAACATCATAGCCTAAAGTATATGCGTTAGTATCTAGAAAACCCTTGTCGTATGAATTAACTTGTTTACTCTCTGGACAAGGAGATTCTACTTCAAATAAAACAAAAACCGCGTGTGCAGTATATATCCCATCATTTGGTGCATAATTTTTGCTAATACTGCATTGTTGATGATAACTGCTATGCATTGATGCAACATGGAAGCAATTTAATGTGCGCGTAGTTGAAGTTGCACGAATACGATTATGTTCATTGTAAGCTTCTTTCGTGTACGCAGATGGTATATTTGAACGAATAGAAGCATCGGCACCACTTTTAGTTTCATGACTGGTGGGGACATGAATCCACTCATCATCTATATCATTAGTATTTACTTGCTTTATTTGATGATCTACTGTGGGTTCTACTTTTGACTCTAGATCCACATCACTTACACTTAACACTTGACATGAAATAAGTTTCTGTAACACCTTTTGTTTAAACTGGTGCACAGTATCGTACATACCCACCTCGACCTTGACTTTGTATGCAGGTGAACCAAGAGGTAACAAACGCACAAATACTTCGTGCTCTTTAGTCTGTTTGACTGGAATTGGTAAATTCAATATGTTAAACGGTTCAAAAGTTACACTATCTGCATGGCAATTTGTGCATGTGACATGAGACTTATATTGCCCAAAGCAATGATCAACAATCTTACTATCGTTGCGGAGTAAATAACGCCTCCACGATTCTCGAGAGATAAGATCATCCGCTCTACCTTTACTCTCTATTGTCGATGTAAATGGTTTCTTTTTAACACGATTAAGATCCTCGTGCAACCCATCAAGTAAAAATTGTAACAATTCTTGTGAGTCCTGTTGCTGATAACCAGCAAATTGCGGTTGAAACTCTCCAATCGTATCCTTTAAATCACGAGGTACTACAGTCGAATAAGCGTCTCCCCATAACTCTTTTATCAATTTACCGTAGCTTATAGCAACCTTTCCATTATGCCCTAAAGGATTGTCTGTATTGATTTCTTCTTTGTACTTATTACCGGTGAAATAATCCGTTAAGACCGGTGTATTCGACAAGCATTGTAAAATAGAATTCATGAAGCATGTATTTCCTAAATTCTTTAACCCAACTGCACCCATTTCCAGGGGTTTTCCTTTAGTACTCTTTTCAACCCAATCATTCTTGTATTTTTTGCTATAATAGTCCCCTCCTCCATAATAATAAGGGTCTTGTTTGATAACTGGTTTAGGAAGATGTGTGTATAATTCGCATAAATCATCACTTTCAATATCTATCCATTTCATTTTTTTCTCACTCGGTGGCTCCTGATAGATCACAACATCAGTGCTAGTACTAGTGGCCTTTTTGACTACATCATCACTGTCATCAATAGAGCTTACATGGTAGACAAAAGGAGTATAAGCTACTTTAATTTTCATTTCCTTTAGATTTAAATCAACCTATATGTATAATTAAGTTAGAGTTATATAAATAATTAAATATAGATAGGTATATATAATTACGCACAATAGTCGCTTTGATCCACTTATTGTCTTCCTTTAGTTCAAGTTCTTGATCTTCTTCAATATCATCACGCCAATTAGTAGTTTCAGTAAATAAAGGCTTGATTACATTACTACTGATACTTACATTCTGATTGTATGAATCATCGAGGGCGCGAAAGTGAACTTTGACCGTGTCGTTATTATTGACTTCTATGATCTCTGCTTCTAAAAATTTGTAAGCTGCTGTTTTTGAGCAAAATATGTCCACATGATCACCTACTTGAAGTGTTTGTAACCATTTTGTCAAATATTTGAATCTAGGCCAGTCTTCTTCTTTAGGACAATTCGTCTGCGCAACTTCGGCCAATGCCTCGATATAATCTTTACCGTCAGCTAAATCACTAACCGTCACCGAGTGACTTGCTTTTCGTAGAAATCTCCAGCCATTGTGCACATCTGTGATATCTGTCGTCAATTTTCGTTTGTTATGAGTTAGCATTTCTGCCTTGGAGTTATCACGTAACCATAACCTGATTTCTGTGTAACTAATATAGTTGCATTCTTGCTTAATTTTGTACACCAATTGGGTACAAGACATTTTTGATGAGCATAATATAAATTTTTCTATTTCTTCATGTTCACCGGGTTCTGGACGTTCTTTCGTGCATATATGGAATCCAATTCTAATTGGAAACATTTCAACCGAAATCAGTTGTTGGTATGTTGTACCATTATTGATTGTTTCTCGAACAATTTTATGATTACATTGGAATTTACTGTACAATTCTTCAGCACAGTCATTTGGTAGTAACACGTAATCCTTATTTGGTACGATTGTTTTCTTTAACTGGCCAGTTTCTAAAATCAATAAATCCTTGGTATCAATTAATCCTGGCAGTAAGTCATCATTTACCTAGCAATAATAAAAGGTTTAATAAATAAAAGAATTGTAAGTGAGTAACTGGACAACGCACCTCACTCAAGTCATTATCATAATTAACATATAACTTCCATTTGTCAAACCAATCCATAGGAATAACATGCCATTTCTGACCAATCCTTAATTCTTCTATAAATCCAGCTTTTATTTCTTTTTTCAATGACGCTACTGTATAGGTTTTCTTATATCTGTAATTATTACCATAAGTGGTTGTGCTATAGCTATCACCGTGATAATTTGTTGTCATGTTAAATGGGTACAGCAGCAAGTCCCTGAACTTAGTCAGTAGCGTGCTGATATTCGTTTTTCCTTTTCTCCGCTAATAATTCTATGGAATTTTTTTTGTTCCATTTTTGCTTTGGAAGGACCCGATCCAGTTAGGGTAAATGGAAGCTGGAAATAACTAATATTAGTCGCATAGACAATACTCGAACTTACAGAAGGAAACCTTTCCACTAACCACTCCTGAGCCACTTCTTTCTTTATTAATTGACTGTAGGGTGTGGAAAATAGCTCCCCCAGAAAAGGGCCGGAAAAGGTCTATGAGTC
>JACCDO010334433.1_pt1 | contig 10762 bp, 14 predicted proteins | sample 7446101 | NCBI WGS metagenome assembly JACCDO01 (sample SAMN15323440, study PRJNA562643) | freshwater metagenome | isolation source: river surface water | place: USA:Blue River Watershed | collected 2017-08-16
AGTCTTTCTTTTGTATCTTTGTGCGCTAGATAATATACAGTTTTCTGCATACAGTATTTAAACCTCTGGGCTCGCGCAGCGTTGTTCTTTGCTATTATAGATACAGCATAAGCCAACCTACTAGTAGTCCTAGATTGAACGCTGCTGTCAGTAACGCTGCTAACAGTAGCACATAGTACAGATTATCTTCACATATATTGTATAGCCATTTCCACATATGTTTATTTAAATAACTGTATGGAGCGAACCATATATACGTTTTATCTAACTTTGGATCAGCTGGATAGACTGCAGGCCTGTGTTGAACGATCTAGAGATCCATTATTACGTATTATACATATACTGTCAGATGATACCAATCACAGAGAGGATCACTTCATATGTCTAGTGCAATGCAGAGCCGAAACGGCTACCATGCTATACCTACTATAACAGAACCCTGTCGCTGTTATGCCATACCCAATCAAGGCATAGATCACGATCTCTGGACTTCAGCTTGGCGTTGGGCGGATCGTAATCGCGTATGTTGTGAAGTACACCTAGCACGATTACGCTTTTGGATACCCGAGAGATTGGAAACAGAATGGCTACTAAGGTACGGGGATACTGTATATAGAGTTCCCGAACATGACTACATTTAATAATATACGTGGATAATGTTTTCAGGATCTTTGCACACAATCTACCGCTGCTGCTTCGCAGCTAAAAAATTTGCGCCGCGCTTCGCGTTCAAACGATCTGCCAAACCAAGCTGCGATAGTTCCATCTCAGCGCAAACTCAGTGAGATGCAGTGGGTCTGGGAATATCACTACTGTGCCCTGGTCTGAGTAGTTAGTCGTATAGGTGATATGGGGGTATTGATTGTGGAAAGCTCGCAACAGCACACGTACCCTGGCTCGAGTACGGTGCGGTCTTGTGCCCTGTGGCAGGAACACTATTTGAACTGGATCCAATACATGACCCAAAAGTAAAAGCCCACAGTGATCAACAGGAACTCTATGCGTTCCCTGTAGTAGCCCTGGGGCCGTTTCACTGCTGCCTTGGGCTGTCTAGGCTCTGGTACAGGCAGCGTCTGCACTACGGGCTTGGGCTTCTGCCATGCAGGCCTAGGCTTGTCAGGAAAGATCATTTTTGGGGGGCGATACGATTGGCTATGCGCTTCTGCGTACCATCCACTTTCTCACGTAGACTTATGACTTCGTCTCTGAGCTCGTTACCATGATCTTGGCATTCCTGTAGGTGATCACCCAGTGTGTCTGCTAGTCCTGCCAAGGCTCGGATCTCTAGCCTGTTGATCTCTGCTGCTTTGAGTAAGATGTCCGTTTCTGCTTCACTGTGCTCTACACGCTCAGAGTTATCATCAGCTAGGCTGGCCTGCATCATGCGATCCAGCTCACCGTCAAACCACAGTGCATTTTCGTCCGAAACTTCGTCACAGTGATTAACCATAAACTCGTTGATGTGATAGAAACGCTCTGACACATCACCTATAGCACGGATCGCAGCGGCCATTTCTTTGATGATTTCTACCATCTGTTGATTCACATAGTTTCTGTGGGTCAAATAGTCCAACTTGGTTTTGGTGATCATTGAGTCCTGGAACAGGGCCTGTTTGGGATTCTGGGGCTGTAGCTGGGTGAGCATCATCATGCGATTACGGTAAACATCGTCTGTGGTGCGCATGATTAGCTCACGATTTCCGCCTGCGTTAATGGTATAGCTCTGCATGGCGTCCGTGACGTTTTCTTCTACGATCGAGCGGGCTACCTGCACCTGGGCTACGTTAAACTGTACCAGTGCTTCTGAGTCCCAGGCTCTGCGGGTATTACGTGCTACCAGGGCCTGCTGACGCTTGAGTTCGTCAGGGTCTTGGGCACGATTTTCACGTTCTTGTCTTAGATATTTCAGTTCTTCTTGCAGCTCTGAGATCAAATCATGATCTGTTTTGGTTGCTACAGGGGCTGCTTCCTGCTTTTTGCTTCTGGCCATCTAAATCTCCTTTGAGTTGATTTAGGTCCAGCTCAGATCGCCTCACACGCAGAGATATTTATAGGGTTTAATCGATGTTGCCAGAAATTCCGGAACTGCCGCCAGTGAATGCTACTGTGGGACTTTCTATGGTAAAGTTGCCCGTGGTAGGTTCTGGCTGTAGTATGCCCGTGGCACGTTTAACGCTCACAGCGATCTGTAGGGCACCGTCCACTGAGTCATCTGGTGCTGTACGCTGTCCTGGGCCTGAAGGTACTAGATCGTCTGGATCTCTGTAGGCATCAGTGAATGTTATGGCGAAATCCACACCCGCTGAACCCCCTGAATTGTTGTTGCTGGTCAGTGCGTCTAGGGTACGTGCCTGTATGATGTAGCCGTTGGCACCATAGGGTCCGCTGTCGTTGATCGAGTACCAAGTCTGATAGAGATTGGTTAGATTGAACCAGTTGCTGCCGTTGGTCAACCCCTGGGCTCCGCTGGGCAATACTGCCGAAAATGTACGTGTGCCCACACCGTTTAATAGGTTAGTCCAAGCTGTGTTCTGTGCTGTAGAAGATCCACCACTGCGTGTGCTGACTATACGTATTTCACCACCACTGTTAAAGAAGTAACGTGCAGCATTGGCACTAGACCAGCTCACACGCACACGGCAGCTGACGCTGTTGAGTCCACCGCCCCAGCTGTTGGTTCTCAGTGCTGCACCCTTGTTTTCAGTGACGCTCTGGCTGGTCGCACAGGTAAATCTGTTGGCCTGTATGTCCGTGACAAACACTGAAAACTGTGTATAGGGATCTTCGCTGCCCGCGATGCTGGTGCTGTTGTATTCTGCTATGCCGTACTCACTGATGTTGTATTCCGAAGCCACAGCCGCTGATGCTGTGACCCAACGTATCAGCTGTCCTATGGCAGGATTAGCTGGTGTAGGATCTGTACCGTAGATGTGTCTATAGACGTTGATGATGTCATAGCGCAGTTTTGAGTATTCATCAGTGCGTATGGTATTGGCACTGCTGCCTCCACCCAGCACTGCTCCTGTGCCTGTGGCACCTGAAACTGTGGAGCTCTGCACGGTCTGTCCGTAGCCTGAGTTACCTGAACCTGTGCCCAATATAGTGGCCACAGCGTTCCTTAATGTATTGTAATCTGTATAGAGTATTTTGTCATTTACTGGCATAGTCGTATATTTAACCTCGCTGACAAGGCTCAAAGAAAAAACAAATCCAATAAATAACTGTAGTACGGGAGAAGCAAAAACAAATGGCCAACTATACCAAAACAGTTGATTTCGCAGCCAAGGACAGCCTTGCGTCGGGCGATACCAATAAAAGGATCCGTGGTACCGAGATCAACACAGAACTAGCCAATGTACAGACCGCTGTGAACAGCAAGTTAGACGCCAGCAGTTTCACAGCCAGCAACATCACATCAGGCACATTGGCCACTACCTACGGAGGTACTGGAGTCAGCACTCTTACCTACTGTAATCTAACCACAAACGTCAACGGAATATTACCTGTGGCCAACGGAGGTACTGGAGTCAGTACCATAGGCGGAAACAATCAGCTGATATACACTTCTGCGGTCAACACGCTCACAGGACTCAGCACCACAAACACAGCATCATTGACCACAAACAGTTCCGGAGCAATCAGCTGGGTCAGTGGCAGCACAGCTAACAGGGTACTAAGAACAGACGGTACTACCATAGGATTTGCACAGGTAGCCCTGGGCACTGACGTCACAGGTACCTTGGCCATAGCCCTAGGTGGAACGGGTGCCACAGACATATCTGCAGCGAGGATCAACCTAGACGTTCCTGCTAACGATGGTACAGGTGCGTTTGGCACATGGCCTATCAATGTGTCAGGTAACTCAGCCACAGCTTCATCAGCCGCGGCACTGTCGGGTTCGATTAATGTGGGTACACAGGCCACAGGCGTATTGAATATCACCAACGGTGGTACTGGTGCTTCTACAGCGGCCAACGCTGCCAACGCATTAGGGGTACCGGGTGCAGGTCAGACATGGGCCAGCTTTGTGGCCAGTCGTGCTATCAACACAGACTATCAGAACACCACAGGACGTCCTATTATGGTCAGCGTTACATTGACCACAGTGGCCGCAGGTGCTAACAATCCTAGATTCTGGGTCAGCACTACTACACCAGCTACGGGTGGTGTTACAGTGGCCTACTTCTCAAACGGTACTACTGGTAGCATAGATGCCTGTGTGGGTCCTATCATGATCCCTAACAACAGCTACTATCGTGTACAGGCTGCTATAGGTACCAGCGTGGTATTCTGGGCGGAGTTGAGATAATGCGTACATTGATCCTACTTACAGCACTGATGCTTAGTGGTTGCGCCACAGTGACCAACTGGATACCCAGCTTCTGGGATGACAACCAATCAGCTAAGATCACAGACGTAAGACTGCACGTAGACAGACTGGACTGTAAGGGTGATCAACTAGCCCAAATAACTAAGATACGTGATGATCTGCGTTGGTTCGAACTGTATTCACAGAGCAAGGGAAAGCTACAGAAAGATGTACTACGTTTGGTAGGTCCTATGCAGGAAACAGTGGAAGACATGTTCAAACGCAATAGCGAAGGCAAAGGCTCAGTGACCTATTGTGAACTTAAAAAGAAAATAATGCAACAACAGGCTGAAAGAGCCGCAGCTGGTGTTCTAGGGAGATATTGATGGTAGAACAACTACAACAACTCTGTACCTGTGGTCGTCCTTGGGCAGAACAACGAGCACAGATGGCACTGGCAATATACGAACAGTTCCAAGGCGGTGGTCTTGATGAATCAGAATATCAAGAATTGATGGCCGATTTGATCAGATCGGATAAGTTAAATAATGAAGCAGACGATATCGATGTTAAAAACATGTTAGTCGCCTGCGTGATGACGGCAGCTAAACTATCATGAGATTTTACGAAATAATAAGCGAAAACATTTTTACCTGTGACTATCACAAGGTAATGGATGCAGTAGCCACACTGTATAAAGAACACTACAAGATCAACATCTGGGATAATGCAGAAGCCCACGATGATGCTGCTAAAGTTTTAATGAAAGAACATCCAACTGTTGAAGAATTAGATTTCATCATCAACAATGGAGAGTTACCAGAACGTTTTGTTGAACTAGATTTCCCTATTAATGATGAGTTGATGTATGGAATGAGTTCTCAAGACAACCTTGATGAAGAACCTGCCAGCCGCGCATTATGCAATAGCGGTAAACCAGATTCCGCCCTGGGAGCTAGCCAACTGGCATCGTGCAAGAGTCAAGGATACAGATCCAGAGACGGTGGAAAGAGCCACAAAGTAGGATCCGATAGGATCAAAGTTCGTGGCAAAAAGATCAAAGGCAAGAAATATGGCGGACCATTACCAGACTGGTCATAATGACATATCCAAGACAAACTGATTTATTAATAGCCCCTCCAAACATACCCGATCCTCGCTTCAAGCGAACAGTTTTGATGTTGACACATGATCACAGAGCAGGATCATTTGCTCTATGTGTTAACAAAGAAACGGGTCACACTCTAAGAGAACTACTAGACAGCACAGGAATAGATACCAATCTTAACTTTCCTATATACTGGGGAGGTCCTGTTAGCCAACAGACTGTTTGGATGCTACACAGCAACGAGTGGAGCATAGACGAAACAGTAGATCTTACCAACGGTTGGAGCATGACCAGCAATATCGCTATGTTCCGTCAGATGGTAGAAGGCAACATCCCAAAACATTTCCGTATCATGTTTGGATATTGTAGTTGGGGTGAGAATCAGCTGAAGTGTGAACTAGAAGGACTGGGTCCTTGGAAGAAAGAACACAGCTGGCTAGTGGCCAAAAATTTAGGGCCCGAATGGTTATTCGAGACCCCTGTTGATATGGTTTGGGAATCAGCTACTACTCTGTGCTCTCACCAGGCCGTCGATAGTTGGCTTTAAGCCTTTCAAATCTTTCCTGGCAATAGATACAGAACTGCACTCCGGGAATAGCTTCCTGCCTGGCTTTAGGAATGTCTTCGCCACATTCTTCACACTCTGTGGCACTTGGGCGTTTCCTTTGTTCTTCTAACTGTTTACGGACACCGTCCACAGCCATCGCATTCATCTGGAGGTTATTGATCTGAGCGATCTCTGCCTCTTCTTCGTTGTTGTATTCAAATTTATCGTTCACTTCTTTAATTCCTCAATGACCATTTGTTTGGCCCGATTATTTAACGATTCTTCTTCAGCTTTGTGTATCTCAAAAGCCACCATGTTCATGTATTCTACCAGGGCTTTCTGCCCGTTATCAGTAAAATGGCTATAACCAGCACCCACAGAACTTCTGTAGTAGTATCGATCGTTTTTGATCAACTCTGTCAAACCACCGTAGACTAAACTCTGTATCGCTGATTTTTCCATAGCTATCTTCCTAATCCACTTAGATCTTTTCCCCAACTTTGAAACCGCGGAAACGTAATAACCTCGGGAACCGAAGAGAATAAGTGCCATCTTGATTTTGTGTAATAGCATCTGCTCGAACCTCAACTACTTGCCCAGGTAAAGAATCACGTGCCTCCCAATAATCACCGCGATCGCGATCAGTAAAGCCACTTCCCACATTGACTTGAATCTCTCGATCGTTATCCACACCACGGCAGATAATCGCACCAAGGCGTCCCACATTACGTCCGGTCCCTTCTTCAACATCGGTGATCTCCAAAGATACTTCGATAAATGGTTTCATCTTCAACCAGTTGGTACTGCGTTTACATTCATATTTGGCATTGAGATCTTTGATCATGATGCCTTCGTATCCTGCTTCTACCATGGACTTCGTGTAATCTTTGAACTCAATCTCGTCAGTGAACACATCAAGATCAAACTCGCGTTGCGGGACGATATTAATAAATCCACTGTCGTTGAAGATGTTTTCAAAGTTTTTAAGGAAAGCACTACGACGTTTTTGTCCCATAGCACTTGCACCTGCTTTGAACTCTACTAACGGTACGATATCAAACAGATTTAACACAGCATCGCTGGCATTTACATTTTCTTTACGATGTACCTGTTTCATAAGATCTTGAAAGCTTGAGCTCATGATCTCTCCATCTAACACGTAAGATCTGCCAAACTCGTCAAGGAATCCTGCAAGGTATTCTGTGATATGGCCAAAGTTTTCTAGCACTTTGCCGTTACGAGTATATTGAGTTACAGTACGTTGTTCATAGTCGATAACTGTGAGACAACGAACACCATCCAGTTTAGGTTCTACGATTTTTTTGCCTGTAAGTTTCTTTTCGTGATCTGAACTGTCATGGCTGAGCTGACATTCAAACACAGGTACTGCATACTGTGTCTTTTTTTGTTTCTTAGCAACAGTGTTTACAGTCTTTTCACTAACACCACACCGTAGATCTTTGATTAGGATACGACGATAGAAGTCGTTCCATTGATCTTTAGTTGCCACGTCCATGGCCAACTTGATAGCATCACGAGCAGCGTGACCAGTTAGTTCACGACGATAAAGACTTTCGGCAAGTTGTTTAAAGTTATCCCAACTAAGGCCCTGTCCACCTTCCTCGTCTTTAATTGGAACTTGTTTGACACCGAATGTGTAAAGTTTATCCAAACACATGCGAACGCCTTCAAAGAACTCATCTAGTCCTTCGTTCATTGCTTCTGCAAGAACGGCTTCTTTAGCCAAACGACTGTTATCTGCTTCTAGCTTTTGGATAACGACTTGTGGTTGTGTACGCACTATTGCTCCTAAAATTTAACTGTGACAATAGTATAACACCTTAGGAACAAAATGTCAAGCGTCTTCAAAAAGATTATCGATTAATGATGTAGTTTGATTTAGAGTTTTACAGTTCATCGTGTCGATTATAGGACTGTAAAGCAATATTTCCTGTGCATTTTTGGCAGTATGTGTAACACCGTTATCTGTTTTGGTTTGTTTTCTACGTCCAGCGGTATAGGTAACATTGTAATAAGAAATGTTTAACTGACCTTTGTGCTGATTATAGAAGTTATCGCCAGCATCTCTGTTACAGTAGAATACTAGGTTACCATTGAGATCTGCCTGCTTGCAGAAATCTATTAGTTGTATGTGTGCTTGATCGTTAAAGGTCTGTCCGTATTGTGTGAATGAATCTCTATAAGGCGGATCCATGAAGTAGAAAGCTTTGCCTTCAACTTGATTGACACAGTTGACCCAATCACCGCAGTAGATGTCTACTTTCTGCAAGAACTGATTCCAATCCAAAACATTCTGAACATCATATACTTTGGTAGTTTGATTCAATAGACCGGATGGAGTCGCGAATCTACCATTTGATTGTTGATTTACCTGCCAGATACCATTGAATCCTGTCTTCATTAAAAAATACAGAGTGGCTGATTCATCAATAGAGTTCCATTGTTTCCAGTTTGTGGTGTATTCTGTTCTTAGGTCGTAATAAAACTTCTTACGATCGACTTTGTTCAACGGAAGATACTGTGACTCTAGTGCCGAAATACGTGCAATGAACGGCTGAACATTAGTTTTAATCGCTCGATATATCCCAACGATTTCCGGATTGATATCGTTCATCACGAATCGTTTGATATTAGGATTGTTCTTAAACATATGCACCATCATAGCACCACCTCCGAAGAAGGGTTCTACAAATGTATCATATCCAGAATATGGAATACCAGGGTTCGCCTGATATTTGGGAATCATTTTATTTTTGCCGCCGGCCCAGATGTATAGTGGTTTCATATGGTTATATTTACATATCCGTCAGGTATGGCCTGTGAATCTCCGGCCCGTTCGCTCTTCCAATCAAACTTAATATTGTAGAAAGTTTTAAGTCCTTCTTCTGAGGTATCAGCTACATTAGCGATACTCATATTTTTTTGATCAATGACCACTAGACTGGCCCATCCATCTACTTCTTTGTACCATTTAAGAACTTCTCTGCCTATGATATTGTTAAACTCTCTACCATCTTTAGATTCGACTAGTTTCTTACACATCCCTGTGACATCCTTTCCAGGATACAGTTGTGTAAAATATTCCAGATATACTTTTTCTGGATCAGGTTTAGTTTTAATCCATTGCTTATGGTTATCAAACTTTGTGATAGGACCTGCTCTGTGACCTTCGAAAACTGTTTTGTTAAGATGATCTTGAAACTTTTTCGGAGGCGCATCTTTTGAAGCTAACGGTTTCAGACTAGCACCATTGTTTTTTAGTTCTCTGATTCCGCCAGCGACTTTACCGTCTCCCTTGCCATCTTTTCTCTCAAAGGTCCAACCATCGATAACTAACGCCAGATAAAGTTCTCCTACTCCAAGACCTTTGCCTTTGAACTCTATAAGAGACTTCATTAGGTGTTGCCATGATTTATTGTTTTTTAGATTGCTTGGATAGATTTCTTCAAACTTTTTAACGAAGTTTGTATTGAATACTTCACCGCCTACTAGCTGTGTATCATCTAGTAGTATGTCTAACATTTCAAAACCATCGCCTTCTTTACTATGGGCTAGCCATGCATGAGCAAGAAAATGTTTAGCCCATGCTTTAAGTCCAACGGTCTTGGCTGGCAGCATCTTTCTCTTAGTTAAAAGGTTATTAACCTTAGATTCAAAATCTTTTAGTGACATGATATTGTGAAAAAACGAATGATGCTAGTATAATAGCACCATTCGTTCACAATGTCAAGCTAGATAGTTTTCCCAGCTAGGATGCTGTAAATGAAAACCACGTTTCTTGCGTTTCTCTACAAGATCCCAAAAGTGTGGCTTATATGGAACACGTTTTGGTTTCATCTTACCCACGTGTGCAGCTTTTTTGTAGTTACAAGGCTTACATGCTGTGGTACTGTTTTCCCAAGTGGTTTTACCTCCTAGGCTTACAGGATGAACATGATCTAAAGTAGCAGTTTGATCATTGACCAAAGTTCCACAATATTGACAATGGTACTCATCTCTCAAAAAGATATTTCTCTTGCTCAATCTCATTGTGCTCTTAGGTTTTTGATATTCTTTGAGCAGCAGAACAGCAGGTACGCGAGTTTCCCAACGGGCAGATCTCACGATCCAATCGTCATACCATTCTAGGACTTCAGCTTTGTCCAAAACCATATAGCGTATGGCCTCTTGCCAATCCACGATTGACAAAGGTAATAGGCTGATAGGTTGCATGTCTGCGTTTAGTAATAAAGTGCTCATGTTAATCTACTTCTGATTAGTGTCCATGTATTTAATCCTCCAATCATTATATAGCCATATTACTTGCTCTGCAAGAGGTTTTTGTATAAAATATGTGATATATCCACAACACTATAAAGGAACAATATGGCCCTAGTACCAATGGTTATTGAATCAACAAGCAAAGGCGAACGTGCCTATGATATCTACAGCAGATTGCTCAAAGAGCGGATCATTATGTTAAATGGTCCGGTAGAAGATCACATGGCCAATCTCATAGTTGCACAATTATTATTTCTCGAAAGCGAGAACCCAGACAAAGACATAAACTTATTCATTAACAGTCCTGGAGGAGTAGTAACTGCGGGTATGAGCATCTACGATACTATGCAGTTTATCAAACCCGATGTGGCTACCTATGTAATGGGCCAGGCCTGTTCGATGGGCAGTCTACTTGCACAGGCAGGTGCAGCATGCAAGCGTTTTATGTTGCCCAATGCAAGACATATGATCCATCAACCCAGTGGCGGTGCCCGTGGACAGGCAACAGATATGCAGA
>JACCDO011739405.1_pt1 | contig 10761 bp, 4 predicted proteins | sample 7446101 | NCBI WGS metagenome assembly JACCDO01 (sample SAMN15323440, study PRJNA562643) | freshwater metagenome | isolation source: river surface water | place: USA:Blue River Watershed | collected 2017-08-16
GGTGCTACTTCCTCAGACTTACCAAACAACTTTTTAAAGAATGATAATAAACTCATAATTTAATTTATTTTTTATTATATATCTAGAAATTCATGTTCCCTCTATAAAAAACCTCTCAAATTTGAGGAAAAGTCAGATTATTAAACATAATTAGTTATTTTATATATAAAATAGAGATGAAGTTTAGATATGATTCAAATACTGAAGAGTTGGTTGTGTCTGATGCCAGTAGAATAGAATACCATCAGTTAAGTCTATGGCTAACCAGACATGTTAAAGGTTATAGATTTATGCCTGCCTTTAAAATGGGTGTTTGGAATGGACAACAGTCATATTTCAAAAACGGTAGAATAAGCTTGGGTCTTTGGAAAGAGGCAATGAAAGGATGCAAAGAAATAGATGCTAAGTTTATTTTAGAGAACAAAGAAGAATTTCCGCTTAATAGAGATGTTACCTTAGAAGGTGTTAGAGAATTTTGTAAAGACTTCTTTAAGACACATAAAGTAAGAAATAAAAATGGAGAGTGGATTCAATTCATGCCTTATGACCACCAGATTGACTCCGCCTATAAAATACTTAAAAATAGATATTGTATGGCTGAAGTTGCTACTTCTGGTGGTAAGTCACTGATAATATCTATTGTTATTTTCTACACTCTTAAGAATATAAAACCAGATGCTAAGTTTCTAATTATTGTTCCATCAATTACACTTGTAACTCAGTTCTACGATAATATTATTGAGTATAACTTTGGTATAAATAATATACTTGAGATGAGAGATAAAAAGTCTGAGACTATTCTTAATAAGAATCACCAACCTTGTGATGTGAGAATTGAAGAAGTAATGTCTGAGAGACCCAGAAAGTGGTCTGGAACACTTGATGCAAATGTTTATATTGGAACTTATCAATCTTTAGAAAAATGGCCTAAAGAGTTTTTTAAACAGTTCCACACTGTTTGTACTGATGAAGCTCACGGAGCTAAAGCGAAAACAATAACAACAATATTGGGACACACATTCAAGTCAGCTTATTCTAGATTCGGAGTTTCTGGTACTTTTCCAGAAGACAACACTTGTGAAATTTTAACTATACAATCTGTATTGGGTCCTAAAATAACAGAGGTATCGGCAAATGAATTGAAAGAGAAGGGTATTATTACACCTATGGATATCAAAGTAGTTGTTATGAACCATGAAGACTTTGAGTTTAATGATAGAATGTATCAAATAAGAAAAGGTGGTTATGGAAAAGAAGCTTTTGAGCTTGAAAAAGACTACATACACCAATCAGGAAAGAGACTTGATTTTATTAAAAAGATTGTAGACAAATGTGATTCAAATACTCTTTTACTTTTTCATACTATAGAATATGGTCAGCAGATTTTCAACAAATTAAGCTCTGAATTACAAGACAAAGAGTTCTTTTATATAGACGGTGAGATTAGTGGAAAAAAAAGAGAAGAGATAAAAAAACAAATGGAAGTCACGGATGGTAAAGTAAAGGTGCTTGTGGCTTCCTATGGAACTTTATCTACGGGAGTTTCAATTAATGCCATTTTCAATGTCATTTTTGCAGACTCATTCAAATCTGAACAAATTATTATACAGTCTATAGGTAGAGCATTAAGATTACATGATGATAAGAAAAAGGCTATGATTTTTGATTTAGTAGATGTGTTCTCATCTAAAGACATAGGAAATATTCTTTTCAAACATTTCAAGGAAAGAGAAAAATTTTACATAAAAAGACAATATCCATATAAAATAATTAAAGTTAACATTTAACTTTACGGTAAATAGGCTTCAATAATATATAGGTTATAAAATAATTTTTGAAGCTTAATGGCTAAACTAATCTTCGTTGCTGGTCTTGATAACAGAAATGGTGACTTAACCGCATCACAACAAGCTGATCTTTTAAAAAAGGGATATGGTGATGTTGAAGTTGTATTTTTTAGATACAACGCAGATGATGCAAAGATAATAGATGCAATAAATGCTAATGTAGGTTCACTAATTGTTGTATTTAGTGCTGGTTGTAGAAAGTCTAAAGTTGTAGCCAGTCATTTGAAATCAATTAATCAACCACTAACACTTTTACATATTAATGAACCGTATAGCGTTGACTCTGGTACTAAGTCAATAATAGATTCAGCTATTAAACTCGGAGTACCAGCCTCAAATGTCTATTCTGGTGGAAGTAATGCTACTGGTGATAATATTATAGGACATACAAAACTTCCAAATAGAGTAGACCATTTTAAGTCACTAACAGCTTTAGGTAAATATTTGGCCAGTATTGCTCAAAGTTCAGGTACTAGTGGTACATCTGGTACAAGTGGAACATCAGGCACATCTGGTACAAGTGGAACATCTGGTACAAGTGGAACATCCGGTACATCTGGTACAAGTGGTGCTTCGGAAGAAATTCCACCTGCGATATTTAAAAGTGCTTTATCAGGTAAGGTATTTATAAAGAAAAAAAGTGGTCCAGGTGAGATAACAGGAGTCACAGAACAGGAACTACAGCTGTATGCTGGCTTTGAAGCAGCTAATGCTCTTTTTTCAGATATACAATTTACTGAACCAGGTGATTATGTAATAACTGTATCATCGGATAATCCAACTATAGATTCTAAAGAATATAAAATTAAAATACTTGCGGCTGATAATATAGTTCCTCAAGAGGAGTCAAAAGGACAAGAACCAAAAAAGGAAGAACCAGTATCAGGAACAAGACCAATTATAGCACAAATTGATCAAAAGACCTTGAAAATAAAAGGAATAGAAATGGACCAGGACCCAACTGGACCCGCTGGTCAAGGTCAATACACCGATGGTCTTGGTTACACGCCTTTTGTTTGGTACAACGGTTTTCAAATTAGAGAGGAAGATATAAGAAGCCTTCAATTATATCATGTTGGTATAATTCCCAAGATTACATTAACATTTGCTGACCCAAATGGTATTTTTAAAGATAATGGAACTCCTATGAATGATACTGTGATGGAATTATTTCTAAATTCAGCATCTGAGAATTTGAAGTTTATACATTATGTATTTAAAGTAGAAGAGTTTAATGCTGGCAAGGCTCAACCAGGTCAGACATTTACAGTTAGAGGAACAATGAATATCCCGGATTTATATGTTATTACTAACCAAGCATATAATGACACTTCATTTAACACTTTAAGAACTATTTGTAAGGAACTTGGTCTTGGTTTTAATTCAAATATTGATAATACAAATGATAAAATGTCTTGGAGAAATACTAATAAGAAACCATATGAGTTTATGGAGGAAATTATTGCTCACTCGTACATAAATGATGAGTCTTATATGGCTGGTTATATAGACTTCTATTACCATTTCAATTATGTAGATTTAGAAAAAGAGTATAACAGAGATATATCAAAAGATGTTGGATTAGATACTTCATCTTTGGCACAACAGACAACAAAAAATGAAGTTGATAGAATAATGGCTCTTGTCCTGACAAATGATAAAGCACAGTCAACTAGTTCAAATTACATAGAAAGTTTTAAAACAAAAAATGAATCTCTTAAAAGGTCACTTAAAGAGGGTTATCTTACAGTAACAAAGGCTTATGATAGAGTAAAGAAGCAGTTCTTAGTATTTAATGTTGATTCTACACAAGGTGACCCAAGTAAAGTTAAACTATTAAGAGGTGCTGAAAAGGATAGTACTTTTTTTGATAAAAATATTAAAACTATTTTTACTGGAAAACTTGATGAGGATAACTCTCACAGTAATTACAACTATGCTAAGACACAAAATAGAATTAACTTAAATAATCTTAATAATATTCAGTTAGAAGTATCACTTCCAAATGCTAATTATAATTTATATAAATATTTGAAGGTAAAAGTCAATCTGATGAATGACACCACAACACCTCAAGAGGTTTCTATATTGAATAATAGATACAGTGGTGAGTATATAATAGCTGACATTGAATGGCATTGGAGTAAGGGTAAAATGAGTCAAAAGTTAAGACTTATTAGAAAAGAGCTTAGTAAAGATGTTAATGAAGTTAAAGAAGATCCACCTGTTCAAAAACCAAAAGAGGAAAAACAAGTAAATGAAAATCCTCCGACACCAGGTACTACTTTCTCAGCAGCAGTAACAGCACCAAATGCGGTGTATACTGTTGGTCAGAAATATTTAGTTCAATCTAAAGATAACAAACTGTATGAATTAACTGTTAAGGAACTATTAAACAATGGAGTTGATGTAGTTGGCACACTAAAAGAAACTCAAAGAAAAAATATTTAAATAAGATGGCAGGTGATATAAAGAAATTTGTTACTACTTTAAATGAGGAGCTAGAAAAAGAGATTAAGAAGGCTCAAGAGACAAAAGATGAGTATTTAAAAATATACAATGAATGTATATCTTTAACAGCATCAAGAGTTGGATTATGGCCGGAAGATCCAAGTGTAAAAACTATTGGTGATCTTTTCAAGTATGTTTTTCCTGATCCAGAAAATGATGTGATTAATGAGCCCCATCCTCTACCGGGAAATCCAAAGTATTCGCCTTACACAAAAGACTATATTGATGATATTACAGGTAAGTCAAGTGATAATCCAGAGTTAGAGAAAAAATATAAAAGAATTAAAAATAAAAGCTCTCAAAGATTACTAGAGAGATTCAACACACTAAAAAAACCTGGATACACAAATCCAAATTTATATTCACCGGGTCAATATTGGTTCGATATTTTCATGTACGTAACTACAGATAAAAAATTTGGTAAGTTGTTTGAAGAAAAGTCAAACATATTTACATATGAGAATCAATTAAATAATATAGGAACTGTCTCAACTTCAGTGTTTAGTAGAGAGGATATACCACTCGGACCAACTGGTTCTTACTTGACACATAGAGGAATCGCAGCAGATTACTATGAGTTTGAACAGCTTGTTCTTCTCTCGGCACAAGAGGTTAGAGACATCACTGGAGTTGATATAGATTTAGAGTCATCCTTTGAAAGCAGTTCTTTTTTTGGATTGAAAACTCAATATAAAAGCGGTTTATATACTGATTTAGTAAAGGATCCAACATTTAATGTAGACAGAGGTATTTACTTAGATACCCAACAAAGTGCAACATCTTGGAAGAAACCTTTAGGTGAGTTTATTGGTAACTGGGAGAATATTAGTTTATATAAAGCATTTTTAGAAGCAGGAGACAACTATAAGTATATAACCCTACCATATACCAAACCAACACCTGAAGTAATTCCCGATGACGGAACTGTACAATCACCACCAACGGAATCTAAAGACAGCTTTGAATCAGGTGATATAGTTTTTAATGTTGAAAAAGAAAACACATTTACTGTAGTTAGTGGAACAGTAAGTGGTACAGAATTTATTTTAGTATCAGATGACAATCAACCTTATGTCTTTGATAATGCAGGTCAAGATGACTTTGAAGACTTAGGTGAAGAATATCAAGAAGTTGAGTTTGCTGGTTTAGAAGAGGCTGATATGGTATTTGAAGGTAATCCAGAATTTAAAATAGCTATAGGAACTGAAGTAGAATATCCTACACCACCTTTAGATCCAAATACTCCCGCAGGACCAGAAACTGGAACAACAGGACCTGCTACCTATAAAGAAGGTAATGGAATGAGTGCAAAAGAATGGGAAAAAAATGGAACAATGGTCGATGGAAGTAAAGTTCCTTCTAATCTATCAGGCCCGCCTCAATATAACAAGAAAGTCACTATAAATGATACTATGAAAAAAGAGTATATACCTACTATAAAAGGAATAACTGGATACTCCAATGGTGCTAAACTACTAGCAATAGTAATGGCTCAAAAAGAAGGATTCAAAGCTGGTACAAGATCCTACAGAACTAACAATCCAGGTAATATTGGAAACACTGACTCTGGAAGCAATAAACAGCTAAAAACTTTAGCAGACGGTATAAGGTTACAGTTAGATTATATAACTAAGGTTGCAAATGGTCAACACTCTGCTTATCCATTGGGTCAGTTAAAAGTAATGAAACCTTATTACTCTCCTGAGATAGCCAAGAATAATGGACCAAAAGGACCATATAAAGGAATGACTGCTTATTTACCGGGATATAAATTCACATACACTGGTAAAATCGAGCAATATTGTAAGATTTATGCTACCGGTTCTAGAACTGGAAATTCATATATTACTATGATAGTTTCTTGGTTTAGACAGAATGGATACAACACAGTAACTGAAGAAACAACAATTAAACAAATAATTGCCTTAGATAATGCAGCTAGTATTCTGGCTTAATATAAATTAATATATAGATTATGGGAGTATTCAGTAGCAACGAAAAAGAAGGTTCAAAGATTAGTGGAGCGATCAACGCTTTAAGTGCTTTGCAATCCTCTATACAAGGTGTGAGTAGAACAGAAAATGGCTCTCCGATAGGACTAGTTGGTAGAAATAGACAAAGAGAAGTACCAGGTTTCACTCCTAATGAGTTATATGACGGTGGAATTTTACCAAAAAAACAAAATAGCTCAGCTGGTTATTCCAATGACAGTTGGTTTGGTGTTCTATTAAGTAATCATCCAGACTTTTCGGGAGAACTTTTACCAGGTGTTCAAAGTCTATCTACTTCTGATAGATTTGATGGATCTAGAAGTTATCCAAATTTTAAGGATGATTTGCCTGATCCGGCAAAACAATACTCAACAAGAGATCACTACTTATTATTTAATGATACATCTACGGATTATTTTAAACACGGTCTTCATGTTATAGATAATTTGACTCCACATAGATCAGAAAAAAATGCAAGAGAAGCTTGGGATGGTTCAGAAGAAGGAACACCTTTAAGACTTTCACAATTTAAAACCACACCTTATGAGAATACAGACCCTGTTATATTTGGTTTTGAATTAGTTATTGACGCTATCAGTTCACCTCTTCTTAATGGAGCGGTAGAAGATTTCATTGAACAGTTTAATAGAATAAGTGAAGTTGCTGCTAGAAAAATGGTCATTGCTGATTTTAAACAGCAGTTTTCTAAAATTTTCAAAACAAAAGGAACTATAAAAGGGGATGCTATACCACCTGATAGAAAAACTATATCTATTCCTACAAGTAACTATGCTACGACTGACTCACAGGCTAATATTTTTAATCCAGGTAAAAAGGCCTACTTATCATATTATCTAAAAAAAGTAGCAGGTTTAGAGTTTTTAACTGAAGCAAATCAACCAGCAAAAAAGAAATATTTAGTTGATTACAGAAATGATGTTGTCAAACTTACTTTCTCAGAAGATGTATCCGCTAGTATATCAACGCTTGCTAAATTATACAAACTGTTGTATTGGTCAAAGGCCATGGGAAAAAATATAGTACCTGAGAATTTACTAAGATTCAATTGTGAGATTATTATTTCTGAGGTTAGAAATCTAAATAGAGTAAGAAAAGCCATTGATACTGGAGACTTAGAAGTTGTTAAAGAAAATGTCAGTAGAACAATTTACTCATTAAGAGAATGTCAGTTCTATTTTGATTTACCAGCACATGACATAGAAGTTGATTTGAGTGCTTTGAAAGAATTTGATAATTATACTGTTACTATGGATTTCAAATATGTAACTGATAAATTTGAAAGATGGGTACCTGATATAAATGGATTTGGTCAATATGTTGGATATAATAATGGTGCTATTTGGAAAATAGGAAATCCAGGCGGTAGAGAATCATTTGGATCTGCAAGTAATAGTGGTACAATTAAAGATGTCTCAGTTCCTAAATTTTACACAGTTGGTACTAATACATTGAAACACAATGGAGTTTTAGCTCCTATAGCCGTTAAGAGTTATCATTTTACTTCAAATACTACTGATCCAGTGAAGACCGCCGAAGAGGCCACTAAAGATGTTGCAAGAGAAAGTTCTGGAGCACCAAGTGATAATAGAGGTGATGAACAAGAAGGTCCAAATGAAACGGCTGAAAAAGCTGAAAAGAAAGCTCAAAGAAAAGCTCAGAGAAAAGAGTCTTTTGAGAATTTTAAAGAAGCCTCTAAAAAAGCAGGTCAGAAACTTGCAAAAAATTTAGAGAAGGCCGTACTACAAGAAGCACAGGGTCAGATAACAGTCAGATTCAGATTATTAAACAATACACTTGACAAAATTAGAAATTCAGCTGGTCTTGGTAGAATGAGGGAACCTACAAATATTTATAAGGTTCCTTATATGTATGAGGGTATATCAAATGGTTTAGGTGGTCAAGTTTCATCTAATTTTTTCTTTGATGTTCATAACTCTCTTAGAGATTTTGCTGGTGAATCATTAGGTTCAGTCCTTGGTGGAAAAATAGGTGGTATGATACAAGGTAATGATTAAAATTATCTTATCAAAACCTAATCTTTTTATATATAATTTATCATGGCAAAAGTAGAAAGTGGTAAAACTTATATAGGAGTTGTTGAAGATATTCAAGATCCAAAGAAACTTGGTAGAGTTAAGATAAGAGTTTTAGATGTTTTTGATAAAACAAAAATAGAGGATATACCTTGGGCAAATCCTTGGAAAGATTTAGCAGGCAATGAATTTAACTTACCAGAGGTTGGTAAAGTAGTAACAGTTGTATTTGAAAACGCAAATGTTAACAGTCCAGAGTTTATTTCATCTGATCACTTTAATGTTAATTTAGAAAAAAAACTTTCTCAACTTAGCAATGATGATTATGCCACAATGAAGGCACTAATCTTTGACCATAAGACTCAGATATATGTTAATGAAAGTGAAGGTCTTAAACTAGACCATAAATTTAATATGATGAATATTAAAGATAAGAGCATTGATTTAGACCTTAAAGATAACTTTGCAAAGATTAATTTAGGAACGGCAAACTCCACACAAAGATCTATATTAGGTGATAATTTCTTAAATTGGTTTGATGATTTTGTTCAAATACTTATGGGTTCTAAAGGTGGTCCATTTTTAGGAAATTTAGGAGCTCCTGTTGTTGCAACTCCAGCTTTACTTGGAAGTCTTCAACTTTATCAGCAATTGAAAGATCCTAAGTTTTTGTCGAAAAATGTTTATATAGTTGATAATGAGAATGTAGCAAAATTAGATAGAATAGCTGAAGGTCAGAAAGGTGATACTTGGCAGTCCACAGTAGAAGAAAATACTCTTACTACCAAAGAACCAGTTACTTACACACCTACACCAGGTTCTACAGCAACAACATTTGATCAACCACCGGTTGATGCTGCTACCGCTTCTGCAATACCACCAGGTTCCACGCAGTCAGAAAGTAAACCTCAAAAAATTGAAGAAAATCCTGATATAAAAGTAATTAAAGAGTTACTTAATGTAAAAAAATATGTTCTTTATGAGGATGTAGAAAGACTTAACATTGTTGCTATTAGAAATCAGTGTATAAACCCAAGAGATAAATATTCTGACCAATTTAGTGATAAAATTTATTTAATGTGGAAGAAAGAAGATGGTAATTGGGAACTAAAACAATACATGTTCTCAACAGTGCCAGGTTTAGAATTCACTATCACAGATAACTGGTTATTAGAGAAAAATCTTGCGAAACAAGAACCTTGGATAAATTCTAGTGGTAAAAAAATGATTATGAAAGAGTATGCGAGAATTGTTGGTCAAGTAAATAATGATCCTATATTCAAGAATGGTCTTCCTATTTTAGTACCTTCACAATACATTGATGTCTATTACATTGATAAGTATAAGGGAGCGAGGGCTATGTTAGTAACTCCTGGTGCAAGTCAACTTGTTTGGAGAGATACTAAGGTTGATGATCCAGATTCCTTCATACCAGATAACTTTGAGAATCCAGAAAAAATCGTACCAAGTCCTTTATTAGATAATAGTATAAAAATACATTTAGGGTATCCAAGTGGTCAAACAGTTGGTGCTTGGTCAGAAGGATCACAAGTTTTTTCAAGTGCTGAAAATCTAAATGAATTTTTTGATTATTGTGAAAAACATTCTCAGAAGTATGGAAATAAATTTACATATACTTTAGCAACTAAAGCAGACTGGGATGAAGCAATCAAAACAGTTAGTGGTAATAAGACATCTGATCCGCTACAAACAACTGCTACACAAAGCGATGCCACTACTGCTACTCAGTCAGGTACACAATCTCAGTCACCAACACAAAGTTCAACAGAACAAGCGATTTCACAAAACAAATCAGAGATAGTTGATGCTTTCGGTGATGGCAGTCTTATGATTGATGTAGGTGTGCAAGATGTCATTTTAACTGGTAAAATTACTACAGATGATATATCAAGAATAAATGATAAGGCAATAACATTCAGTATTAAGTCTCAGTCAATACCAAATCAATGGGTTATTTTCAACAGTGACTTAAGCTATTCAAATCCTGAGGGAAACAAGACTGACCTAAGTGTAACTGAGATAAAACCAGATTCAGCTTACTTTGATTTAAGAACAATAATTAATCCTAAAAATTCAATAGGTGATTATAAAGTTGATATAAGAATATATTTCTTTAGAAAAGATGACTTCTCTCAAAGATATATGAGTAAGTCTGTTTCATTTAGTTTATCTCAAGGCTCTTCTTCAACAAGTCCAGAAAACATTGGTACTACAAATAATAATGGTTCTACTGGTACGGCCTCTAATTCTGGAAATAGTCAAAACTCTAATAGTTCATCTACTGAGTATATAATTGGTGTTATTAATCCAAAAACACCTGAAGGTAAGAAAATTTCA
>JACCDO012078646.1_pt1 | contig 10758 bp, 1 predicted proteins | sample 7446101 | NCBI WGS metagenome assembly JACCDO01 (sample SAMN15323440, study PRJNA562643) | freshwater metagenome | isolation source: river surface water | place: USA:Blue River Watershed | collected 2017-08-16
GCGCATTGCCCGCGTCGCCGGCGGCCACCGTCGAAAACGAGAACGTTCCGTCCGGGTTGAGCAGAAATTCGAAGAATGAGCTCAAGCCGAACGTCGGCGCCACCACGAGCAACGCCATCTGGTTCGCGTTCGGCGGAATCGCCGCCGCGATATCGCCGGAGCCCGGGGTGCCGCCGGGAGCCGTGAGCGACCCGAAGTACACGTTGGTGCCGGCGGCGGTGACGTCGAAGGCCGAAATCACTTCCGGCGCGGCTTCGTACATCGCATTTCCGGCCTGCGAAGCACGGACCTGCACCCGCCCCACCGTCCCGCCCAAATCGATCCGCGTGCCGGACAGGAGCGCCGGGCCCGACACCACCGCAAAGCTCACCGGCAAACCGCTGCTGGCGGTCGCCTGGAGCGTGAAGCCGCCGCTGTTGCTCAAGCGGTCGGGAAGCGGTCCGAACGCGATCGTCTGCGCGAGTTTGCCGGCGACGGTGACAGTCGCCGTGGCGGTCGCGGCGGCGACATTGTCGTTGCCGGCCTGCGTGGCCGTCAGGGTCGCGGTGCCCGGCGCCGAAAACGTCAATTGTCCGCCGGCCAGCCCGGCGGGCCCCGCCACCGCCAGGGTAACGGGCAGGCCGCTGCTCGCGGTGGCGCCGACCGCGATCGGAGCCGCCAAGGTCGCCGTCGCGGGTGCCGCAATGCTGATCGTCTGCGGCGCCTTCGCGATCACCAGCGTGGCCGTGGCGCTGCCGCTGTAATTCGGATCAAGGACATTGACCGAAACCGGATAGCTGCCCGCAGCCGTGGGCGAAACGCCCTCGCGAACATTGCCGTACACGACCGTGGTCGCCGCGGCCGGAGTCACGGCGATCGCAACGGTCTTCGGGCGACCGTCATAGGTCTGGTTCAGATTCGAGATCGCGATGGCGGCCGCCGCCGGGGTGATCGCGGCGGTCGCCGTCGGCTGGGTAAGCGAATAGTGGGAAGCGTCGGTGCCGCCCAAAGCGAGGCCGGTGATCGTGACGGTCTTGCCGCCGCCGACATTGGCATCGGCAAAAACACCGGCGGCCGAACCGGTCCCGAGGACCACGTTGTCGCCCCCGGCCACGCCAACCAGCGTCGCGCCGGCCAACGAGAGCACGGCCACGGCATTGCCGTCGTAGATTTTGTCCCGGGCCGCGGCCCCGGCGACGGTGAGGTTGATCCGGCCGACGGAGAGCGCGAGGTTGGCGGTGCCGGTGTTGCCGGCCGCATCGGTCGCGGCGAGCGCCACCGTGAAACTGCCGCTCGTCACCGGGGCCCCGGAGATCGTGGCAGCCGACAGGGATAGGCCCGCCGGCAAGCCGGTCGCGCTGTACGCTACCGCGGCGCCGCCGGCCGTGATCGTGTACGCATACGCCGACTTGTAGGTAAGATTGGCGGTGAGCGAGCCGGTGATCACCGGCGGCGTCCGGTCATACGTCACCGCCGAGGCATCCGTGGTGACGGTCACGGCCGCGCCGACATTTCCCGCCGGATCGGAGAAGCTCAGCGAGAAGACCACGGCGCCTTCCGGATCGCCCGCGGCCAGCGTGATCGCGGCCGTATAGGTGTTGCCGGATACGGCGGTCACCGCGGCGGTCCGGCCCGCGATGGTCGCCACCGGCGCGACGATCGCCTCGTTCGCGGTGAACGTCACGGTGACGGCGTCGCCGGTCTTGGCCCATTGGGCGTTGGCGTTGCCCGAACCGATCGAGACTGCGGCCAGGGTCGGAACCGTCCGGTCGTAGACCACGGCGGACGCATTCGTCGCGGCGGTGACGGCGACGCCGGCATTGCCCGCGAGATCCGCGAACGAAATCGAGAACGGGACGGTCCCTTCCGCATCGCCCGCCGCGAGCACCAGAGCCGCCGAGTAGGTGTTGCCGGCCAGCGCCGTGACGGTCGCGGCCCGGCCCGCGATCGTCGCGCCAGGCGCGGCGATGGGCTCGCTCGCGGTGAAGGTCACGGTGACCGTATCGCCGGCCTTGGCCCGGCCCGGGGCGGCGTTGCCGGACGCGACCGCCACCGCGGTGAGGGTCGGCACGGTCGTATCGACCAACACGGCCGACAGCGCCGGCGCTGTGAAGCCGAGGCCGACATTGTTGCCCTGGGTATCGGTCAACGTCCCGCCGTTCAGATCGACGTTCGCGGCCACCGCGATCCCATCGGCATCGGTGTCGCCGGATTGGACCGTGTAACGGAAGGCCAACGCGGTGGCGGTGCTCGCCGCCGGGTCATAGACGGCGTAGGCGGCCGCACTGCCGATGGTCAACGCGAGGCGCGGCAGACCGGTCACCGTGATCGCGCCGTTGTACGAGACGGTAAAACCGAGGACATCGGCAGCCCGGTAACGGGCGGCCGCGGGTCCGCTCGCGCTGCTGGCGGAGGGAACGACGTGGACGGCCGCCACGCTGCTGATTGCGGAGCCGGAACCTGCGGTCCGCGTCACGACGACATCGTAGTTGCCGGAATCGGCGGGCGAGACGGAGTTCAGCGTGAGGCTCGCACCCGTGGCCCCGGAGACATTCGTGCCCCCCTTGCGCCACTGGTAGGCGAGCGTGCCGCTGCCGCCGATGGCGGTCGCCGCCAACGTGAGGCTGCCGCCGCTCACGGTCTGGCTGGCAGGCGGAACGATCACCAGCGGGGCCCCGTCGAAAGGCTGGACCCCGGTCAGATCGTAGAGTTCGAACAACACATCCCCGCTGCCCGCGGCCGAGGTGACCTGGGCCGTGTAGCTGCCGGTGCCGATGCGCAACTCGCCGAGCACGGCGGAGTCCTTGCCGGTGTTGGCCAGAGTGAAAGCACGCGCCTGCGCGAACGCGGCGGCCAACGTCGCGTCGCCGGCCCAATCGTCGTTCTGGGCGACCACCGTTGTCCCGTTGCTGTCGTAGAGCCGAAGCACGGGATCCGCCAAGCCGGACGAACCGAGCCCGGGGCCCACCGCGCGAAACAGCAGTTTCTTGCCGGCGGAGTTGACCATCGTGAAACCGCCGGTGAACGGCAGCGCCGGGCTGACCGGCCCGCGGATTCCAAGATAGGCGATGCGGGTCGCGGGGTTGAGGTCGGCATCGGCGATCGCCAGTCCCACCTTCCCGGTCGCGCCGCCGACCCCGGCAATCCGGATCCGGTATGATCCGGCAGGCAGGGTGGCATAGATCACGGCATCCTTGCTGTTGGCCGCCAGCGGCCTGAGCCCGAGCCGGGTGTAGGCGGCGGCAAACGTGCCGTCGCTGATCGAGCCCCAATCGTCATTGGTCCCGACCGTAACCCGCGTCGCGCTTTCAAGGATCAGATGGGGATCCGAAACCGCCGCCGCGTCGCCCAGCGCGGGACCGTAGGCCGCCAGAATGATTTTTTTGGTTCCGCTGCCTTCGATCGACAGGAAGGCGGCAACGCCGTCCGCCGTCGCCAGCGCCGTCGTCCCGAGGTAAACGGACGCGTTGGGCAACGCCGTCAGCACGGCGGCCGGCGAGGTTGCGGTGGCCGCGGAGGTGCCGTGCGACACGACCACATCGTAGCTGCCGGCATGGGACACCGCGACCGGATCGACCGGATAGGTCGCGCTGTTCGCGCCCGGAATCGCGGTCCCGTCCTTGCGCCACTGATACGCGAGGGTGCCGCTGCCTTCCGCGGCGACGAAGAACGTGTGCCGGCCCCCGAGGCCGACGGAGCGGTCCGGGGACGAATTGACCACGTAGGGCCCGACGGTCACGGCGGCCGGGTTGCTCGTGGCGGAGCCGGCGGCATTCGTGACCGTTACCTTGTAGGCGCCGGCATGCTGCACGAGGGCAAACGGCAACGTGTAGGTCGGAAACACCGCGCCCGCGATCGGAGCGTTGTCGAAATACCATTGGTAGGTGAACGGCGCGGTACCGGACGCCGCCACCGAGAGCGTCGCGCTGCCCTTGCCGGCCACCGTCTGCGTCGCCGGGTGCGCGGTGATGGCCGGCGGCGCCAACGGCGTCGCCGCGGCGCTCGCGCCCGAAGCCGCCCCCGTGCCGGCCGAGTTGGTCGCGGTGACCGTGAACGTGTAACTCGTGCCGTTGGCCAGGCCGGTCACCGTAACCGGCGACCCCGTACCCGAACCGGTGATACCGCCGGGGCTCGCCGTCACCGTGTAGCCCGTGATCGCCGCTCCGCCGTTGCTTGCGGGCGCCGCAAAGGTCACCGTCGCCCGCGCGTCGCCGGCTGTCGCGATGCCGATCGTCGGCGCCCCGGGCACCGAAACCGGAGCCGCATAGGTGAAGGCGCCGTTCGCCGTCGCCGTGCCGGCGGCGGTGGTGACGGTGACATTGACGGCGCCGGCGGCGCCCGCCGGGGTGATGGCGGTGATCGCCGTCGCGCTGTCGACGGTGAAGCTCGCGGCCGCGGTGCCGCCGAAGGCGACGGCCGTCGCACCCGTGAACCGCGTGCCGGCGATCACTACGGTCGTCCCGCCGGCCGTGCTGCCGGTTGCCGGGGTCAGCGAAACGATGGCGGGCGGCGGCGGCGCCACCGAAATCGAGCGGGTGGCAGCGGCACTGCTCGCAGTGCCGTTCGAGACGGTGAACGCGATGGTCCGGGCGGTGCTGGCCCCGCCGTTCGTGGCATCGGCAGCCGTGGAACGGTAACCCACCGTGCGCAGCACGGTCTGGTAGGTCGCGAGGGTGTCGGTACCGCTCAGCGTGAGCACGCCCGTGGCCGCGTCGTAACTCGACGTCACGCCGCCGCCGGTCGTCACGCCAAGCAAGTCGCCCGCCACGAAACCGGAACTGACGGCCACCCGTGCGCTCGCCAACGTGGGACTGAAGGAGTCCGACACCGTGACGGCGTTGTCGACCACCAGGACCGGATCGCCCGACGCGTAGGCCAGGGTTGCGGTACTGGAAGCGGTGACGGAAGGAATGGGCAATTGGAAGACGGCCACCGCCGCCGAACTTTGCCCCGCCGCGTAGAGATTGCGGCTTTGCGCGTCGGTGACCATGCCGGACACACCGTCGATCCCGTCGACGCCGCCGGCACCCTGCACCGCGCTGGCCGCAAACGTCAGCAATCCGGTGTTTTCATCCCGACTGAAAGCGGTGATGGCATCGGACGTGATCGCGCTGACATAGAGGAATTTTCCGTCGGGCGAAACCGCCAGACTCCGCGCGCCGGAGAGCGAAGTGATCCCGGCGTCGCCCTGCGCGACTTTGCCCACGTAGCTCAGGGCCCCGGTGCCGGCGTGCCGCGAAAAAATCGCCACCGCATGCTCGGCTTGGCCGCTGACATAGACAAAGCGGTTGTCGGGCGACAGCACGAGGGACGAGGCTCCGCCGATGCCATCCACGCCGCCGACCCCATCGGCCACCACCGCCACGGGCGTCAGCAAACCCGTCGCCGGATTGCGGCTGAAGGTCATGACGGCATTGTCCCCGCCGCTCGCGATATACAGAAACGCCCCATCGTCCGTGACGCCGACCGTGCGGATGACGCTGTTGGTCGGGCTGAAATTCTGGCCCAGCGCATTCGTGAGGCCGGCAACGTCGCTGATCCCATCCTTGAAATTCTGGGCATAGGTCAGCCGGCCGTCGGTATTCGACCGGGTGAACACCACCAACCCGTCCGTCGCACCCGTAACGGCGTACACGTTTCTGCCGTCGGGGCTGACCGTGAGCGTGATGACGCCGTTGAGCGCCGCCAGAGTCTGGGTGTTCTGGGATTCGAGAAACGTCAAAAGGCCGCTCGATGCATCGCGGGAAAACACCGTCGCCGCGGAATTGTTCGGGGAGGCGACATAGACATTTCGTCCGTCCGGACTGACGGCCACGCCGAACGCCGCGCCAATGCCCGACACGCCATCCACCCCGTTTTGACGGACGCCCACGTAGGCCAAGGCTCCGGTCGACGGGGCTCGGCTGAAAATCGAAACGGCACTGTTCGAGTAGGACGCAACATACACATGCAGCCCGTCGGGGCTGACGGCGACATCGCTCGCGGTCGCGAGAGTCGAAATCCCGGGCATACCGTTCTTTTGCACTTCCAGATACCGCAGCGGAGCGGCGACCGCCGCGACGGCACCGTGGGGCGCGAAGCCCGTCGACACGACCAGGCCGACGACCGCAAGCCAAGGGCCGGCCAGGCTGCGGCCGCAGGCGGCCACGGACGCCGTGAGGCGGGCGGGCAAGCCGCGGAAGAAGGAACGCCGGGAGCGAGGGAATGCCGTCATGGAGTGCTTGAGATCGAGTGGAAGCGGAGCCCTTGCCGGGTGCCGACCGGGCACCCGGGCAAGAATACCGCCTTCACCGCATCAGGAGCCCACAGGCGACCTACGGCTTCGAAGGGAAAGGGGTCCGATTTTTGGACCCGCGATGGGAATTATCCCGACCTGGAAAATGTAATTCTACCCAGGACCACGGCACGCGGCGGCGCGATCCGGCCGCCGTGCAGTCGCAAAAAAGGCGGCCGCGTTGCCGCGGCCGCCCGGAAGATAGAGCTTACAGCTTTAAGCTTTCAGCTCTGCGCTTTCCCGGTCTCAGAACTCGTAGCGGGCGCTGAGCATCATCGACCAGCGCGAGGCGGCGGGTTCGCCGCGGCCGAGGGACGGGTTGAAGGCGCCCGTGGCCAGCGCGTTGCTCACGTTGCTGTAGACGTACTGGTTGGCCACGCCGTCGTAGGCGGCGGCGGCGACGCCTTCGCGTTTCACGAAGAACTGGTTCGAGCCGCGGATCAGACCCCACTTGTCGTTGAGCAGATTGCCGATGTTGAGGATGTCGAGACCGAGCACGACGCGGTGGCGCCAGCCGGGGAGCTTGATGTCCTGCTTCAGGCTGAGGTCGAACTGGTTGACGGTCGGGTAACGGTTCGACGTGGCGGAGACGGCCTTGCCTTCCTCGAGACCGAAGCGGTCGACAATCTGGTAGAAACGGTCGCGGTCGGCCGGAGTGGCGAAGCGCACGAGGGCGTCGCCGCCGCGGCGCGGGACGTAGATCAGGTCGTTCTGCGTCTGGCTGTCGCCGTTGGCGTCGCTGGTGTAGACGAGGCTGAAGGGATAGCCGCTGCGGTTTTCGAAGAGCACGCCGATGCTGGTCTTGAAGCCCTTCACGAACTCGAAGTCTTTGTTCACGTTGATCAGCGCCTTGTGGCGGATCTCGAGTTCGCTCGTCTTTTCCTCGGGCTGGTTGGTGTTGAAGATGGAGCGGTTGTTCCAGTTCGACGCCGCGACGGAGGAGGTGCCGAAGAGGACTTCGGTCGCCTTGGTGTTCACGTAGGCGGCCTTCCAGTACCAGCCGTTGCGGGTGCGGGGCTTCTCGATCGCGAACGTGATCGCCTGGCTGCCGCCGACATCGGTGTTGCCGAGTTTGATCGTGCGATTGGTGAACCCGGTGTTCACGAGGCGCGTGCCGTTCGACGCGGCGGTGTAGTTGTTGAAGTATAGCAGGCGGCCGTCCGGCGCGGTGCGGGTCGTGGCCAGATTGATGTTCTGGTAGAAGATGTCCTTGTTGACCCAGGTCTTCTCGATTTCGGCGCTGACCTTGAGGTCCCAGAACGCGAGGCCGCGTTCGACGGCGAGGTTGGCCTTCCAGCGGGAGGGCAGTTCGAAGTCGGGATCGAGGAAGGCGACCTGCTGCGCGGGGGGCGTGCTGCCGGTGGTCGGCTGCGCGTCGGGATTGGCGGAGACGCGCGGGGCGAGCGTGCCGCCGGCGTTGGTGCCCGCGGTGTAGGTGCGGAAGTTCGAGCCCGTGTTCGAGTAGCTGTTGGAGATCCAGACGCGGGGGGCGCGGCCGTAGAAGAGACCGACGCCGCCGCGGACAACGGAGCGGCTGTCGGAACCGCGGAGGTTGAAGCCGACGCGGGGCTGGAAGATCGTGTCGCCGTCGTAGGAGTAGTCGTTGCGCACGCCGAAGGCGGTGGCGAAGGACTGGTTGAACGGGATCGCGTCCGGCAGCTGCGGCATGTCGACGCGGAAGCCGAGATTGACCGTGAGGTTCGGGTTCACGCGCCAGACGTCGTTCACGAAGAGACCGGCGTTGGCCTCGGAGAAGCGGGCCGCGGGTTCGACGCCGGGGAGGATCTGGTTGTAGGTGTACTGGCGGTAATTGACGGTGCCGTTGTTGTTGGCGGCGACGGCAAGGAACTGGGCCAGATTGTCGAAATCGTAGCTGCCGAGCGCATTCTGGACGAAAAGATTATACACGTCGGCGGTGTCGTACTGGATGCCGGCCTGCAGGGTGTGCCTGCTGTTCAGCTCGTAGGCGCCGAACACCTCGAGCGTGTCGGTATTCACATCCAGGATATTCGCATGGCGGCTGATCTGGGTGCCGAAGTTGACGAAGGCGGTGTTGGAGGAGCCGGGGACCGGGATGTTGCGGACCTGCACGCCGGGCTGGCGCGTGTTGTTCTTCGGCTCGGAGTGGTACTCGGAGCGGGAGACGGAGACCTCGGTGTTGAGACGGTCGGACCAGCGGCTGATGAGCTGGCCGATGTAGGACGTGTTCTTGATGTTCTGCTGGTACCAGTAGGACGACAGCGAGAAGTTGTTTTCCGAGATGCCGGTGCCGAAGCCCTCGAAGGTGGGGCGGCTCGACTCGACCGTGTTGTAGCGGAAGGTAGCGCGGTGGTCGGCGTTGATGACGATGTCGGTCTTCAGGAGGAGATTCTTGTCCTTGAGCTTGTTGCCGGAGGGAGGTTCGGCCGTGCCGGGGTTGAAGCCGAGGGCGCGGGCGGCGGTGAGGAGCTGGGTGACGGTGGCGGCATCGACGAAGCGCACGGGCGACGGGGCGACGCGGTCTTCGTCGACCTTCTCGTACGAGGCGTAGAAGAAGACGCGGTTCGGGATGATCGGGCCGCCGAGGGTGGCGCCCATGGTCTTTTCCTTGAAGTTCGGGAGCGGGAAGGCGCGGCCGTCGAGCTCGTCGGCGACCATGGATTCATCGCGGTAGGTGTAGTACAGCGAGCCCTTGAACTTGTTGGTGCCGCTCTTGGTGATGGCGTTGATCTGGGCGCCGACGAAGCCGGCGTTGCGGGAATTGTAGGGCGCGGTGCTGATCGAGAGGGCCTCGAGGGAGTCCATCGGGACGACGTTGCGCTCGGCGGCGGTGTTGTTGGCGTTGAGGCCGAAGGGATCGGAGGCGCTGACGCCGTCGACCTGGATGCTGTTGAAACGGTTGCTCATGCCGTTGACCGAGATGGCGCGGTCCTGCGGATCGCGGTTGTAGCTGATGCGCGGATCGAGGCGGGCGATCGAATTGATCGAGCGGTCGCCGGCGGCGAGGGCGCGGATATCCTCGTTGGTGACGTAGGAACCGGAACCGGTCTGCGTCGGATCGAAGAGATTGTCGGCGGGCGCGGCAGTGACGGAGAACTTCTCCATGGTCACGACCTGCGTGGCCTTGAGGCGAAGGGTGACTTCGGCGCCGGTATCGATGTCGAGGGAAAGATCGCGCTGCTCGTACGGGACGAACCCGGCCGGGGACGTGGTCACCGTGTACGGGCCGCCGGGACGGAGGCCGCGGAGGGCGAAAGTGCCATCGGCGCGCGTCGTGGCCTCGGACTTCGTGCCGGTCTCGTCGTGCACCACGACGACCTTGGCGTTGGCGACAGGCTGGCCCGATTCGTTGAGGACGGTACCGTTCAGGGAAGACGTCGTGATACTTTGCCCGGCCGCGGAGGCGGCGAGGGCCAACGCTGCGACAAGGGCGCAGAGTCGATTCAGCAGTTGCATCGGTTTCATTGGTTCCAGTGGTGGCTTGGTTGCGGTTCCGAAAGGTGCCGGCGTGGTCGGCGACAGCTTTAAGACACAAAACAAGGCCCGGGGAAATTGGCAGGTCAAGACCTGCCGCCGGAGATGGCGCGATCGGCACGGATTCGTAACGCCGCCGGGGGGACGAGTTGACGGGACTTGAGCCGCCGGCGGCGCACGGCTCAATCGGCCCATGCCCGCGCCGCTCGCCCTCGACCGCGACCACGCCCGCCGTTTCGCCCGGCGCGCGGTCGGGTTGGATGCGCCGTTCGCGGGCGTCCCCGCCGCCCTCGCCCACCTCGGCTACGTGCAGATCGACCCGATCAATGTCTGCGGCCGCATGCACGATCTCATCTTGCGCAACCGGGTCGCCGGCTACCGGCCCGGCGATCTCATGCGCACGCTGCACGGGAGCGATGAGGATGCCGGCGCCGCCGGCCCGCTCGGGGCCGATCGGCGCGTCGCCTTCGAGCACCATTTGCCGGACACCTCGATTCTGGTCGCCCTCACCTTCGACGCCTGGCCGCACCTGCAGGCCGCGATGCATGCGCGTTCGCGCCGGCCCGGCGCTTGGGCCGGCAGACTCACGGCCCGCGAACGCGACCTCGCCCCGCGGCTGCTGGCCGAGATCGCCGCCCGCGGCCCGCTCGGCTCCGAGGATTTCGACGACCCGCGCCGCGCGCGCGCCGTCTGGGGCGCCGCCAAACTCGCCAAGGCCGTCCTGCAGAAACTGTTTTTCCACGGCCGGCTCCTGATCGCCGACCGCGTGCACAATCGCCGCCGCTACGATCTCCCCGAACGCATTCTGCCCGCCGCCGTGCTCGCGCAGCCCGCCGCGTCCGCGGCGGAGACGGCCCGCTGGCTCGCGTTGCTCAAGCTCCGCCAGCGCCGCCTCGCCGTCCTCAAACGCCCCGAGCTCGCCGCCGTCGCCGACCTCGTCACCGCCGTGCGCGTACCGGACTGCCCGCCCCTCCACTGCCTGACCGCCGATCTGCCCCAGCTGGAAGCGACCCGCGATCCCCCGGCCGAAATCCGCGCTTCGGCCGCGCCCC
>JACCDO012249645.1_pt1 | contig 10758 bp, 9 predicted proteins | sample 7446101 | NCBI WGS metagenome assembly JACCDO01 (sample SAMN15323440, study PRJNA562643) | freshwater metagenome | isolation source: river surface water | place: USA:Blue River Watershed | collected 2017-08-16
ACCAGAAGGCAAATCTTTGGGTTATGCTAGATTAGAAGAAAAAAATGAATTATTTGAATGGAAAAAAAAAGATAAAGCTGTGCCAGTCATGCCAAGCCAAGCTCAAGCACCAGCGCCAGCACCAATTGTGGAACCCATACCCAGTATAGTCCCACCACCAGAACCAGCTAAACCCACAGAATTTGATGGACTTAAAGGGGGACTACGAGTTAGAAAGAAGGCTCTTGATAAGAGTGTGATTCATGATCTATTTGGAGATGTAGATGAATCCAAAGAAGAAGAAGTCGAAGAAGAAGAAGCACAAGAAGATGTGGCGCAAGAAGTAGCACAAGCAGAGAAGATTCAAGAGTATGATAGAGATGATGCCAAAAAAATCAGGAAAGAATTGAAGTTTGATCTCTCTGAATTTGATCTATATGATGAAAATACCCTTAAAAACACCAAGGATTTTAAGCCATCCAAACAATTAGATCTCATTTTAAACCAAAACAAACCTACAGCATTTTGGCCCAGAAAAGCTTATTTTCAAAATCGTTATCTCGGTGGAGATCCAGGGTATATTCAGCAAAAAAATACCTTAAGTTTGGATTTAAGGCATTATTTGGATCAAGATGAAGCCAAGCTCAATATTCAACCCTTAGATATCCCTCAAAATCAAGCATTGGGTTTAAGCGTATATTTGAGTAGAAATGATTATACAGGTCCCCAACCAGTGTTAATGCAAATCGCATTACAAGGAAGTGATCGCTTTGGTTGGAGAAGACCCCCAATTAATTGGATGATCGTGATATCACCTAGTTTACTAGCGAATTATTTTTATAGTGATCATTCTTTGAGTGATCTACTTGGTTCTTTGTTGAAAATGCTTGAACCTATGGATCAAGTGGGTTTTTTAATTGGTGATTTAGAAGTGGCACCGATGAATTTGGATGAATTAAGGGCATTCATCATGAATCAAGATCAACGTCTCAAAGATCAAAGTTTTTCGATTTATCCCCCAAGTGTTTGGGTGGAAAAATTAACATTAGCTGGATCCATGCTTGAAAAAACAGCCAACCATCCCCATCGAGTGCCAGGTACTCAAGGTCTTTTGTTATTCCTAGATAGTGTCGCAGATCGTGATATTGAAGAGATGAAGGCGAAAGTGCATGAATTAAATCTCAAAGGGATTGTGAGCAGTGTATTTGTGGAAAACAGTAAACCTTCTCATCATGATTTTTGGCAAATTGCAGAACAAGGCCATGGGAATGCTTATGAATTTAAGGATATGGCAGAAATCCCATCAAAAATCGAAGAAGAATTAAAACAAAATGCCAAAGTCATCGCTAGATTGCTGAGAATCAACATTAAAACAGCCAAAAACGTACATGTCACAAGAATCCTAGGGACTCAACTTTTGGAAAGCGAAGAAGTCAAAAGGGTGAAAGAAAAAGAAAAAGCGATGGATCAAGCCCTTTCTCAAGTCTATGGTGTTAAAGCCAACAGAGGTGATGATGATGATGGCTTACAAGTGGTTATTCCTTATTTTTATGGCAATGATCAACATATTATCTCTGTGTTATTATGGGTAGAACAAGCTGGGGAAATCGCAGAAGTTGAATTAAAATACAAAGATCTCATTAGTTTAACAAATGCGCAAATGTCAACCACAGTGGCTTTATCCCATCAAATTCAAAATGAATTAAGTCCCTTAAATCAAGAAGTATTGCACAATGCAATGCAAATCCTAGATGCAGAGCTTTTGGAGAAAATCGCTTCAAGTATCGAGAACGCTGATCATTTATCTTCTCAATTGTTGAGCACTCATTTATACGAGCCCCAATTACAAAGCAAAATTAAAAAACTCATAGATTCTTATGCCCCCAAAGATCAGCAACAATTGCTCATTGAATTGATGAGTAGATCCAAAAAAGGCTTGGCTCAATCTAAATCAGATATCCCTATGATTCCCTAGGTCTAGTGGTTCTATACTCGATGGGATTCACATAATTCTTGCCTTCAAATATTCTTTGCACAAAAATCCCAGGCAAGTGTATATCATCTGGACTTAAATCCCCAAGTCCAACCATTTGATCTACTTCAACAATCGTTGTTGTCGCAGCCATCGCCATATAAGGACTAAAATTTCTCGCAGTTCCCTTAAATCTCAAATTGCCATAGGGATCACCATATTCAGCCCGAATAATCGCAAAATCAGCTTTAAGTGGTAGTTCAAGGAGATATTGTTTCCCATCGATTTCTTTGACTTCTTTCCCTTGTGCGATCAAAGTCCCAACACCGGTAGGGGTATAAAACCCGCCAATCCCAGTCCCCCCAGCTCTGATTCTTTCAGATAAGGTGCCTTGGGGATTAAGTTCTACTTCTACTTCACCTGAAAGCATTTGTGCTTCAAGATCAGGATTACCCCCTACGTAGCTACAAATGACTTTAGAGATTTGATGTTGTTTGAGAAGTACAGCCAAACCTTGGCCTTGATTGCCAGCATTATTGCTAATCAATGTAATCTTCTTAATCCCTTGTCTATGGATTTCAGTAATACAGTTTTCAGCATTACCACATAATCCAAACCCCCCAGACATCAAACGCATCCCATCAAATAGATCAAATAATGCGTCTTGAGCGCTAGAAAATACCTTTTTACTCATTTTTTACCTTCTTTTAGAATAGATTTTCATCAAATCAATGCAGCTTCCACAGCTTGATAAACCAAATGCATGCCTTCTTCAAGTTCAGCTTGGGTGATACAAAGGGGAGGGGTAATAAAGAGATTTTGACCTTTGATCAACGCATGAACATATCTTTTTTTGAGTTCATTCTTGAGTTTGACATAAAAAGATGAAGGTAGATGATCAGCAAACTCAATGGTACCAAATAATCCCAAACATCTCCCATGACCAGCCCACTGATGTTTTTGCACCAATCCTTCTAATTCTTGAGTCAGCCAAAGTCCCCTTTGTTGTGCATTTTCAATGATCCCATCTTCGATATAAGCTTCAATGGTTGCCACAGCTGTCGCACAAGCAATAGGATTCCCATAACTGGTAAGCCCACACCATAAAGTTTCATCTTCAAAATAGCGAGAGAGTTTAGAACTAACACCAAGAGCCCCCATAGGGATATAACCGCTGGTAATGCCCTTTGCCATGGTAATCAAATCAGGTTCAACACCCCAATGATCTACAGCAAACCATTTCCCTGTTCGCCCAAAACCACTAAATACTTCATCTGCAACCAAGAGAATCCCGTATTTATCACATATTCTTCTCACTGTGGGCCAATAATCTGGAGGGGGCACAAAACCACCATTAGAACCCGTTAAACCCTCTAAGAAGATTGCAGCGATTTGATCTGGACCTTCCATTTGTATTAAGTATTCGATATGGGTAGCGCATTTTGTCCCACAACTATCGGGTTTTAAACCAAAAGGACATCGATAACAATAAGGGTCTTCTGCTCTAAGAACCCCCCATAATCCGGGTTCCAAAGGCAAACGTCTGGCATCACCTGTCAAAGACAATGCCCCCATACTGGCACCATGATAACTTCTTCTTCTCGCAATGACTTTGGATCTTTTGGTGATCATTCTTGCGATTTTATAAGCATTTTCTACGGCTTCAGAACCAGATAAACAAAGGAAGAAATGATCAATGCCTTTGGGTGTGATTTGAGTGAGTAGTTCCCCTAATCTTGCTTTGGCTTCAAAGACAGCAGCTGGATGGGCACAAGCTAATTCTTGGGCTTGTTTTTGAATGGCTTGAATCACCTTGGGATGCGCGTGTCCTAGATTACAATTAAAAACTTGGCTTTCAAAGTCAAACCAACGATTTCCTTGGTGATCTTCAAAACAAGCCCCATTGCCTTTGACAATCGGCAATGATTGTGCTTGGTTTTGGGGGGTCCATGTATAGAAAATATGCTCTTTCTGTCTCTTTTCAATCTCTTCAAAGCTTTGATTTAAACTCACAGTTCGCTCCTGAATGGGTATATTTGTAGTTATGATCTATGAAAAATATTCTAAAATCAAAAGTTTTGGCATTTTATATTGTATTATTTCTCGATCTGTGAATAATCGGATTTCGGTAAAAGCTTGATTAAAAAAGCAACAGATACTTGGAATCATACATCAGGAGAGACAAATGTCTAAAAAAGATCAAAAAAAAGACCCCAAAAAAGATAATAAGCAATTAGATAAACTCAAATCGCTTTCAGTTGTTGCAGATGACGAAGAAGAATCTCCTAACTTTGGAAGTATGTCTAGTGATTTTGAACCTTTGAAGGTTGTTAAACTCAAGCAACCCGATAGTAATGAAACTTTAGATGTAGAAATTGTTGCTGAAGTTGAAATGGATGGTAAGTTATACGGTTTAGTGACCCCAGCTCAACCTGTTGTTTATATCCTCGAAGAAGAAGGTGATGATGATGATTCTGATCTAGAACAAATCGCACCTGAAGACTTTGATTCTATCAAAAAGCAAATTCAAGAAGCCCTTTCTCAATGGAATGTACATATCGAAGTCAGAGCAGATGAATTTATCCTTGTAGGTGACCCACCAGAAGAATTCTATTCTGAAAGCGAACTCTTTGAAGCTGAAGATGATGAAGGCGAATCCGTAGAATACATGATCCTTGTAGAAGTTGATGAAGGTTCCAGAAGATTCCTAGTCACTATGCCAGTTGAACCCGTATTATACCCTGTTGAACTCTTGGATAATGACACTGCGATTGTTTTGGAAGATGACCAAATGGAAGAACTTCATGATATCTTCCAAAATATTATCGATGGTATGGGCGGCGACGAAGAAGAATAAATCTATATACCTATATCTCTATATACAAAGCTTTACATATCTTAATAGAAAAAAAATCCAATATCATCTATCATCAATAAATCCACATTATCCACAACCATTTTTTAAACCTTGAACATTCATATACAAACCTTATAAAAACTTAATAAAAAGAATTGACAAAGTTTGTACATAGTTTAATATATAAACACAGTCATATTTAAGATTCAATGAGAGGTATCCTATGATATTTGAAGACACTCCATATTTGACACTAGAAGAAGAAAAAGCATTGGTCATGCGTGCTCAGGCTGGTGATTCAGATGCAGCGAATCAGTTGGTAGAAGCTCATTATAAGCAGATTTATTTTCTCTCTTTAAAAATGACAAAGAAAAAAGAATGGGCTGAAGATGTAGCTCAAGATGCTTGTTTGCAGATTTTAACAAGGATCAGTCAATTTAGGGCTGAATCTAGGTTTAGTTCTTGGGTATCTACGATTGTGGTGAATACAGCGTTATTGAAGCATCGCAAAGAGAAGAGAATTGTGCCTAAAGAAGAGATCTTTTCTCCATTGATGCCTTCAAATGAAATCAGTGCAGATGATATGATGATCAATCAAGAGTTGCTTCAAAAGACAGATGATTTCTTGATGCATTTGAGAGATGGGGATCAAGAGTTGTTTGTGAAAAGGTTTGTCGAAGGTATGTCTCTACAATCAATTTCGGATCAAACTGGTTTATCTTTGGCGGCATTAAAGAGTCGTTTCCATCGTGCTAGACTGAAGTTGAAGGGATTTGCGGAAGAGCAGGGTTGGATTACTCATTTAGAAAATCATATAGAAGATTAATCATATTGAAATATATTGTGATCTTTTTTGTATAGCGCTAGTCTGTTTTAAATTTTAACCCAATTGGAGATTTCAAATGTGGGACACAGAAAAAAAAGCGCAGCTCTTTTCTATATATGAGCGTTATTTAAATCAGGTCAATGTACCTAGTGCAGATGATGGATTTCGTTTTACTGATTTTACTAGAATCAACGAGATCAAATCGATTTTAGCCAATAGTCAATATCAATTGAGATATGATGGTTATGTTTCTTTGATTTACCAACATCGCAATTTCGATCCAAAGAAGGATAGTGTTTTAATTTCTTCTCATATCGATTCACTTCATCCTACGCATTTTATTGAATCTTTGGATGACAATACTTGGGCTGGCAGTTTTGATAATTCAGCGACCAATGCGGCTGTATTGACATTGATGACTTCAGAACTCTTATCTCCTCAAGTGATGATTGCATTTACAGGAGATGAAGAGAATACCAGCCACGGTGTACATGATGTGGTTGCGTTTTTTGAGAAGAATCCAGATGCTGGGGTATTAGATGCTGTGATTTGTTTGGATGTGAGCAATTTTGGATATCAAAATCATGCTTTTACCATTGAAAACTGGTTTGAATCTGAAGAAGGTAGATACAGTCATTTAAATAACAAGAAAATCAAGAAAATGTTAAGAAATACATTTCCGAATGCATTGATGAAAGATGCTGAAGATGAAGATGAAGATCATCAAGCTTGGCCGGATGAATCTTGGGCTTATGATGAACTTGATGTTTTTTGTTTTTCGATTTGTTTGCCTGTAGGGCCACATCCCAAATACGTGGGGGATCAAGATTATTTTATGGAATCTGATCTTGGGATGCTTCTCAAGAAATCTAGTCCTGTGGGTTATCTAGAAGCGATTATTAAAGCGACACAAATGTTGGGTTGTTAATTGAATCTATCGTCTTTGCAGACATAATGCATATTGTTTTTCTTGACAAAAAGCTGATTTTAATTGGGCGCTTTGAGAAGAAATGCCTAAACATTGACCAGCTTGGGCTTTGGGTAATAAGAGATTGCTTTCAATCGGAATCATGGTGATTTTTTGATCTACCCACTTGCTTTGAAACCATTGGTATTCCCCTTGTTCATTTTTTAGGGCAATTCCATTTAACCAAAGCAACACATCTTGATTTTGTAATTTTTTGAGGATTTGGGGTTTAATGGTTGATTGCAATCGTATAGAGAGTTGTTGAAATTGTATTCCATCTACACCAAGTAGATCAGCTTGCCAAGCATAACAACCAGCTGAAGATTTGGGTTGAAGATTTGTGTCTTTGAAATCAGTAATTGTGTTTGGATTTGCTTGGGTTGAAGTGCTATAAAAAAGATCATGTCCTATGGGTTTGAGACAGAGATATAATTCATCATCTGAAATGGCAAGAGAACCACATGTTGTACAAAATCGATATTCTCGATGATTTTCTTGGCTTAGGGTTTTGGTTTGAGCAGAAGAAAAAGGAATCAGATGTTCTTGTTGTATTTCTGTGAGATCAGGACTGATATCTTCAAGGTCAATGCTAAAATCATTTGAGAAAATGGGATGAGAAACATCAAATGATAGGTCTTGGGGTTGAACATAGATTTGCATCTCTTGGTTTTGAGAAGTGCTTTGACAACTTTGTTCATCAACGAGATTACTTGCGCCATATATTGTTGAGATCAGTGACTCATTTCCACAGATTTCATCGGGTTTTAAGCCATTGGCACATCTAAAGACCTTCCCTTGTTGAATACAATGCAAGCCGTTTTTACAATTCCCTTGGCTGCCCCCACATTCATCATTGAGATCTTGGGTACCATGAGACATGCAGATTGCAAATGGGAGTTCTGGTGTGATTTGACAAGTATACTCATCTCCATATTGACGACAATCATCACGCCAAGGTCTACAAGGAATCACGCAAAAACCGATATCTGGGCGATCATAGATATAGGATATACATTGGCTTTGTGCCCAAAGAGCTTGATCTTCACAAATTAAAGTATTGGATAAGCTTAAAGCTTTACATTGATTTGTGCCTTCTTCTACAGATACATCGAGTGAACAGCTGGGTAAACAACGATTCATGCCAAAGAAATGAATACAAGATAAACCCATGTCACAATCATCGATTTCTTCGCAAAGATCACCGATTTTAAGCGCTCTTGTTTTGAGTTTTGCGCATTTGGGAATCCCATTCTCATTGACAATACAGGATTGATTTTTTGAGCACCCAAAGTTTGTTGTCGGCTCACATTCACGCTGATTTTGATTATCTTCACAAGCGAAAATCATTGAGCATAAGAGAAAGGTCTTAAAACGCATAATGATCCTTTAATATCAAAAAACGAAAGCAGATTGTCCCGATTGTGGCGCTCATTATATTAGCAAGGAAGACCAAGGAGAATACTTGAAAGCCGAGAAAACGGAAATATAGATATTCTAAAAAAATCGCAATACTCTCTGCAAGGACAATATAATGGGATTGGGAGAGTTGGTAAGCTTGACAAGGGATGGGTAAGTATAAAAAGATCAAAGGATGGGTCAAGGCAGAAGCAAAAAATACAAGAATCAATCGATCAAACAATGGTTTTTGAAGGAGTAAAGCATTGAGCATCCATAGATAAATCGGGATTTCAATGCACTGTGTAATCGTAAAGGCAATGGGCCAATGGTACATGAAAGGAATCATGCTTGCTCTTTTTTTTAAAAATATAAATACAAAACGCATTCCTTTTGCTACAAAATATAAATCAAATCAAGCTTGAATGACACAAAAGGAAAAACGATGAAAAGATTTACTGCTTATGAATTTACTGAATATGTAGATTGGCAAGTAGATGCTGATGTACAAAGAGAATATCACAATAAAATCAAAGATAATCCCATCATTCAAAGTTTAAAGAAATCGGATTATTTGCTCTTATATCGCAACCTATTATTGACCAGATTACATGATATTCAACTCAAGAGATGGGTAAAGCAAGGTGTAATCACTAAAGCTTGGCTTGGTAGTGGAGAAGAAGCAGTAACGGTAGGGATGTGTGGCGCATTGGATGCATCCGATGTGGTGGGACCAATGATTAGAAATGCTGGTGCTTTGATTTGTCGTGGTATGCCCATGAAAATCTGTTTGGAAGCTTATTTAGGCACTAAGAATACCCTAGCCCAAGGCCGAGATCTACATATCGGAGACCCAAAGATTGGTGTGATTCCCCCGATCAGTCATGTGGGTGATATTGTGCCAGTAATGGCTGGATTTGCTTTGGCTTTTAAGTTAAGAAAAGAAAAGAGAGTGGCTATTACTTGGACTGGAGATGGTTCCACAGCCACAGGGATTTTCCATGAAGGGATGAGGGTGGCGAGTAGTTTACAAGTACCATTGATCAGTGTGATTCAAGATAACCAAGTGGCTTTGGGTACTGTATGTCAGCATCATCATAAGGGTTCATTTACAGCATTTGGGGATTTGTATGGGATTCCTACGCTAGAAGTCGATGGGAATCATGTTTTAGATTGTTTTCAAGCTGTCAGTCATGCCAGAAAAACAGCCATTGCCCAACAAACCCCAGTATTGATTGTAGCAAAAACATTTAGAATGGGGGGACATGCTACCCATGATGAAAAAGAAGCTCGTAGATTATTTGGCGATGATGTATATCGTTATTGGGGTAAAAGAGATCCCATCGGTTGCTATGAAGCTTGGTTGATGTCTGAACAACAGATCTCTCAAAAAGAATTAGAAGAGATTGAAAAAGAATGTTTGGCTTATGTAGATCAAAGCGCAAGTGAAGCAGCGTTAGCAAAAATCACTGATGCCCCAGACCCATCAACCTTGACTTTGGGCGTATATGCTTAATCAAGAATTTATAAAACCATCAAAGGATTAAAAAATGAAAGAAGTCGTGATTGTTGAGGCAAAGAGAAGTGCCATTGGTAGTATTAGAGGAAATCTCTCTTTAATGAGACCTGATGATTTGGCAGCCAGTGTCATCAAGCAAATGATTGAGAAGAGTCAAATCGATCCTAAACAGATCAATGAAGTGATTTTGGGATGTGCAAATCAAGCTGGGGAAGATAATCGAAATGTAGCAAGAATGGCAACCATACTTGCTGGTTTACCCTATGAAACCCCTGCGATTACAGTAAATCGTTTATGTGCATCTGGTTTAAGTGCGGTTAATTTGGCAACAAGATTAATTCAAACAGGTGAAAATGAAGTCATGGTTGCTGGTGGTGTTGAATCAATGAGCCGAGCCCCATGGGTTTTTGCAAAATCTTCAACACCTTTTGCCAGTGGTAATGTCACAGGATATGATACTTCTTTGGGATGGCGATTTCCTAATCCTGCGATGGAATCGATATTTCCATTAGAAACAATGGGTGAAACTGCAGAGAATCTAGTAGATCGCTATCAAATCTCTAGAGCAGATCAAGACCAATTTGCACTCAAAAGCCATCAAAAAGCATTGACTGCCATTCAAAATGGTGCATTTCAAGATGAAATTGTGCCCATTACCATACAAAAATCTAAAAAAGAACAAATCATTGTAGATCAAGATGAAGGTCCTAGAGCTGATAGTTCCATAGAAGCTTTATCGAAGTTAAATGCTGTGTTTAGAAAAGGTGGATCTGTGACAGCTGGGAATAGTTCTACTTTGAATGATGGGGCTTGTGCATTGTTGATGATGAGTAAGGAAAGAGCGATTCGCGAAAATCGAGAGATCTTGGCAACCATTAAAGCTTGTGCATCTGCTGGTGTTGATCCTAGATATATGGGGATTGGGCCAGTACCTGCCACACAGAAGGCTTTGGCTCAAGCGAATTGGACACTGGGGGATTTGCATTTGGTGGAATTAAATGAAGCATTTGCTGCGCAGTCTTTGGCTGTGATTCGCGAATTGAATTTGAATGAAGAGATTGTGAATATCAATGGTGGCGCAATTGCTTTGGGTCATCCACTAGGGTGTAGTGGGGCTAGGATATTAACAACTTTGATTTATGCATTGCGCAAACGTGGTGGTGGAAGAGGCTTGGCTTCTTTGTGTGTAGGGGTAGGACAAGGGGTGGCTACTTTGATTGAGGTTTAGGCCTTGTATCTCTTG
>JACCDO012349853.1_pt1 | contig 10757 bp, 10 predicted proteins | sample 7446101 | NCBI WGS metagenome assembly JACCDO01 (sample SAMN15323440, study PRJNA562643) | freshwater metagenome | isolation source: river surface water | place: USA:Blue River Watershed | collected 2017-08-16
AGATTCAGATAAACTCAAAATATACACTGAAAATAAAAATACAGTTATCATCACTCCAGACGAGAGTTATTTCTCCATTCCATCTAGTGATATCCTTCTTTTGCCAATTCCAAATACGAGCGCAGAAAGAATCGCCGTGTATATTTGTGATGAGATAAGAACAAAAATTAAAAATAAATTTGGTTTTCAATTTAATAGCTTAGAAGTGGAGGTTGAAGAAACACCTGGGCAGTCGGCCGTGTATCTTCATCGAGAAAAATTATGATCTTTTCAGAACTTGAAAGTGGTAAATCTAGAGAAGGTTTATCAATCCCAGTCTTTAAAACAGACATTAAGGCACAAAAATATCTTTATCTCATCGGTGGAGTCCATGGGGATGAAGTTGAAGGTGTTTATGTTTTAAAAGAGCTTTTTAATTGGCTCAAACTTGAACACTCACTTAGTGACTTACCAATGGTAGTGGTTCCGATTTTAAATGTTGATGGCTATAGAACTCAAACCAGAGTCAATGCCCATTCAGTTGACTTAAACAGAAATCTTCCAACAAAAGATTGGTCAGCTCAATTTTCACAACCCAAATACAATCCAGGGCCAACTCCTCTATCCGAACCAGAGAACCAATTTCTGATAAAATTATTTGATAAGTATAGACCAGGTCTTATAATTTCATTTCATACCTGGAAACCAATTTTAAATTACAACGGTGATTGCTTCGATGTGGCAGAATTTCTTAATAAGTACAATCATTACGAGATGGCCGGAGATATTGGATACCCGACTCCAGGATCTCTAGGAACTTACGCTGTTGAAAAATATCATTCTCCTGTTCTAACCTTCGAGTGCCCAGAACTTAAAACTCACAGAGAATCTTTAAAAGATATTTGGGTTGAAAATGAAAAAGGTCTAAAGGATTTTCTTCAAAGTGAACTACTTATTAAAAAGCTAAAATAAAAAAAGCCCTCATCAAGAGGGCTTTTTATTAAGAAGCTTTTGTAAATTTGATCACTTCCACAGGACAAGCTTCAGCAGCTTCCTGAATTCTTAACCCATCATCGAGTGGAGCATTAGGACGAATAATACAAGTATCGGCCTTAACTTCAAAAACATCTTTATAAATGTCTTCGCAAGCATTACAAACGATACAACCTGGCTCAATCCAAACTTTAGTCACTGAAAAATTAGGAACACTTGCCGCAGCAGGAGCTCCTCCAGCAGCAGCTGGTCCAGCAGCTGAAAATTCTCCCGCAAACACTGGATTCGTTGATAACTTCAACTGAGGTCCTCTTCCAGGAACTGTGTCGGCCACAAAACTTCTCACAGGAATATCGATTGGTGGAGCTGAAACTCTAACGACATCAAGTTTATTATTTGAAATAAATTGCTCTACTGATAAAGAAGCATCTGAAACAAGTTTTTTAAATTTTGAACCTTTCATTTCAAAACAGAAATTAATCCCATCTTTAACGGAGCAAACTTGTACCTCGACGACGGAATTATCGAAATTCGTTGCCCCTAGAAGATCAATAAATCCTGGTCCCATGTCAGCTTCAAAGGCGAAACTAGAAGTTTTAGGTTCAAAATTTTTTGAAACTTCAACAGAAGTTGGGCTTCCAAATGGATTAAATAATCTAACTCTGACTGTATCTAGTGCAGCTGGTTCCTTGGCAGAATTCCACTTTATTCCAAAAGCAAAGAAATTCCCACTTTTAGAAGATCTAAGAAGGGTTAGCTTTGGCTTTCCAAATAAGGTTTCAAAAGTCCCAAATAAAAGGCTTAGAGCGAAAAGCCCTACGACTAAATTAATTACAGCAAAAATGGCAACACCCATTGCGATCAGGCTGGTAGTCACATTTATCTCCTCAATTTCCAGTTAAATCTAAGTAATTATAACTTAATTAAAAGTAAAATAGAACAAAAAGATAGGACCACTCTTGCTAGATAATATTAAACAAAAGTAAAGTCTTGCCCATGATCGTATTGCATCAAATAAAAGCTATTGTCGTTAGCAGTTTTCTGCTTCTGTTTGTTCTTCTGCCTGGAGTTGCCATCACGTTTCCCTTCAAATTAAGGAAGCGACTAGAAATGATTTGTCCCGTGTGGTCGATTTTCTCAAAACTACTTTTAAAATATGCCTGCTCAATTGACATAAAAGTCCAGGACGACTTGAGATCTGAAGATTTTAAAATCACTCCTGCTTATGGTCTTTATATCTCTAACCACCAAAGTTTTTTAGACATTCCTCTCATCTCTACCCTTTATCAGATTCCCCCGATCATGAAAAAAGAAGTACTTTATATCCCTATTTTTGGATGGATAGCATGGGCCTCTGGAGCGATGCCTGTTTCAAGGACTAGCAATAATTCCAGGAAGAAAGTATTTTCTGATGCCAAAAAAAGAATTTTGGGTGAAAAGCTAGCTGTTCAAGTTTATCCAGAGGGGACAAGATCCAAAGACTCCATTCCAAGAGATTTTTCAGACATCAAAAAAACTTTACTCATCTTCGCCTATAGAGAAAATATTCCCGTTATTCCTACAAGTTTATTTGGAACCCGAGGCATTTTGAGTGATCGAGGGATCGTAACACCCAATAAGAGGGTTGGAATTATTGTCCACAAAGAAATTTTCCCTCAAGACTTTTCTAGTGCAGATGAATTTTCCAAGGCATGTTGGGAAAAAGTACGAGAAGGTTATTACTCTATTGAGAATCGTCTTCAGTCATAGTTTGAAAATTTATTTTTGGCCTTATAAAACCATCAAAAGTTCTCTCACCTAAACCGATGAGTTTCTCATTTTCAAGAAGCCAAAAAAATTTTGACGTCTCATCTGCAAGAGAAAAATCTGACTCTTTGAGAAAAGCTCCATTCTTTAGTTTTTCAGATTGCACCTGTGACAAAGAAAGTTTTAAAAACGGAAGTACCTCTTGAGGCCCTAGACCAAATTCAAGAATTTTTTCTTCTTTATTTAATGGCCAATTTATTTTTTTCAGAGACTTTTTAAAATGAATATCTCCCACACTCTCTCTAACGAGTGAAACCAGAGTTCCAACCGTACCAAGATCCTTACAAAGATCAGAAAAAAGAGTTCTCACATAAGTTCCAGAACTCACTGTCACTCTAAACGCCAGATAAGGAAATTCAAATTTAATCACTTCAATATTATGAATAAAACGCTCGACTGCTTCTTTTTTTATTTCGACACCTTCTCTTGCCCACTGGTGTAATGCCTTCCCTTCAAATTTAGTAGCAGAAAACTTATGAGGTGATTGCAAGTATTGGCCTAAGAATTGGTCTGACCACCTCTTGGTTAAAAATTCTTTAGGCAGCTTTGAGACCTCTTGTTGAAGATATATTGATTCATCTTTTTGAATAATCTCAGAGGTATAATCACCAGTTGGAGTCTCAACTCCCAGTTTTCCAACTGCAAGGTAGGTTTTAGGGAGAAATTCGTGTACAAAATCATTGAGTCTTGCTGCTCCAGAGATTCCAATCATCAGTACTCCAGAAGCAAATGGATCAAGAGTTCCGAAATGACCAATTTTTCCAAAACCATTAGGTAAATGCCGCTTAAAATGTCTAACGACATCATAAGAAGTTACTCTGGCCGGTTTAAAGACATTAAAAATTATTGGAGGGAAAAGGGCCTTATTCTTCTTCATTCTGAGATTTTTCTAAGAGCTTTGAAATCTTAGACTCATCTTCAAACTGAGAATTATAGACGTAATGAATTTCCGGAGTATGCCTAACTTCTAATTTTGAAGCTAAAAGCTTTCTCATTCTTCCGGCCGTACTCTCAATTGCTTCTTTAGCATCACCACGTTTTGCGGAATCAAATGTATCCCAAAAAACCTTGGCGTGAGAATAATCTTGAGTCATTTCAACATGAGTCACTGAAACATTCATTAGACGTGGGTCAACAAACTCACGTCTAAGTGCTGTATTAATCACATCTCTAACTCTTTCTTCATACTTTAATTTTGAAAACTTATTCCCACGCCCGGCCACAAAAATATCCTTTATAAAGTCGCTTCAGTTGGAGCAAGAGTTCGTTTCTTCTCCTCCATGATATAAGCTTCGATGATATCTTGAGATTTAATGTCATTGAAATTTTCAAGTGACATACCACACTCATAACCATTCTTAACTTCTTTAACTTCATCTTTGAAACGCTTAAGAGTCGTCAGCTTACCATCGTAAATAATTTTTCCTTCACGAAGTAATCTAATATTACATCCTCTTTCAATTTTTCCATCAATAACGCTTGATCCAGCAATAGTTCCAACTTTTGGAATAAGGAATGTTTCTTTAACTTGAGCTCTACCAATATATTTCTCAACTCTCTCTGGTGTGAGCATCCCTTCTAGAGCAAGAGTCACATCATTAATAAGTTCGTAAATAATTGAATAAGTCTTAACATCAACACCTTTATCTTCAGCAAGACGTCTTGCTGTCGTCACAGGTCTCATATTAAATCCAAGAATAAATCCTTTTGAAGACGCTGCTAGGTTTACATCATTATCAGTAATTGCTCCTACGCCTCCACCAATAACAGCGACTGAAACCTCAGAGTTACCAAGTCTTTCAACTGCACTAACAATAGCCTCGTATGAACCTTGTACATCTGATCTGATAACAAGATTAAGAATCTTCTTCTCAGCCTCAGAATTATTTTGAGCAGTTGCAAAGAAATCCTCTAAGCTTACTTTTTTAGCTTCTGGAGCTGTATTAGCAAGGGCCTTTCTTTCATTAATTCTATTTTCAACAATCTTACTCGCCTCACGCTCATTCTTAACAACGTTAAGAATATCTCCTGGAGATGGTACTGATTCTAAACCTAGAATCTGAACAGGAGTTGATGGGCCGGCAGAATTAAGCATTTTCCCAGAAAAATCCATCAAAGATCTGGCTCGACCAGAAGTCTCGCCAACAACGATTGCATCACCTTTATTGAGAGTTCCTTTTTGAACAAGGATAGTTGCCACAGGGCCCCGACCAGTTTCAATTTTTGATTCGATAACAACTCCTTCAGCAGCGCCTTTTGGATTCTCTCTTAAATCCATAATTTCGGCCTGAAGCTGGATTGCCTCAAGTAAACTGTCCACACCTTGGCCTGTTAAAGCTGAAACATGAACATATTGTGTTTCTCCTCCCCATTCTTCAGGAAGTAGTCCAAATTCCATTAAACCTTGTTTCACTTTATCAGGTGTCGCAGAAGGTTTATCAATTTTATTAACGGCCACAATCACCGGTACATTTGCATTTTTACAGAATCTTATTGATTCTACAGTTTGAGGCATTACCCCATCGTCTGCTGCAACAACAAGAACGACTACGTCTGTAACATTCGCACCTCTTTGTCTCATGGCCCCAAAAGCCGCGTGACCAGGAGTATCTAAGAATGTCAAAGTGGCGTCATTAACTTGAACGGAATATGCTCCAATATGCTGAGTAATACCACCGGCCTCACCAGCAGCGACTTTTGCTTTTCTTATATAATCGAGAAGCGAAGTCTTACCATGATCTACGTGACCCATGATGGTAATAATTGGATTTCTCGTAGGGAAGGCAGACTTATCTTCTTGAATCTTTTTATTAAGAAGGGCTTCTTCACTAAATGCAACATCTTCTACTCTGTAGTTGTAAACATTTGCAATCTCAGTTGCTAGTTTAACTCCAATGTAATCAGATGGTTTAACAAGGAGATTGATTTCCAGAACTTTGTTAGCAAAAGCTTCAAAACGTTGTGATAACTTTTGGGCCAACTCAGATCCGGTAATGACTCCATGAACCTGAATGACACGTTTTGATTCTTTGACTTCTGTAATAAGAGTTTTTTGAGTTGGTCCAGAGTACATTTTCTTCTTTTTTGCTGGAGTGTATATCGCCTTACCAACTAGCTGAGAAGCAAATTTCATCTCCTCTTCAGCTCGAAGCATAGTGAGATCTCTTTTTCCTGATGAGGCTTTTTTTCCAATTGCCGCAACAAGATCTCCCATTCTTTTCTTATCTTTTTCATCTTCAGTTAATTCTTGATCTTCATCCTCTGAAGATACTTTTTTAGGCTGAAGTCTGTTATCTAAAGGTTTTCTTTCAGCACCTGGAGCTGGCTTATCTGTAGTTTTTTCAACTTCTTTTTTCTTTTCTTCAGGAATAAAAACTGGAGTAAAAGTATGTCTCTTCTCTTCGTAGTAATCTTTTTTAGGATCTCTGACTTTCGGCTGAATATGAACAACTGGCTCACTTGCCTGCTCTCTTTGAAGTTCTCTGGCCGCTGCAGTTAAGGCCGCCTGATGAGCAGCTTCTTCTTTAGCTTCAAGAGCTTTTTTATCTTCCTCCTCCTTCTGGGCCTTCGTTTTTCTTTTGACCATCACGGATTTTGGTTTTTGATCATCAAGATCCGCGGCAGCTAAAGTCTGGGAAGGAACAGTTTGAGGGAGTGCTTGGGCCTGAGCTTGAACTTCTTCTTGCTCAACTTCAGCAACCACCGGCTCTTCTTGAACAACTTTTGGTGCGACAACAGGGGCTTCTTTCTTGATGACCTTTCTCACAACTGGTTTTTTTGAAACAGCTGCTTGTTTTTGAGGCGCTTCAAAAGCTGACTTAGCCTTAATCACTTCATCATCTGAAAGGGTTGCCATGTGATTTCGAACATTAAGACCCATGGCCTTTAATTTCTCCACCAGATCTATTGCTCCTACACCAATTTCATTGGCAAGTTCGTAAACTTTTTTTGCCATTCTTTTCTCCGATTAAATCTTCTTAAATTTACTTTAATTTAAATGCTGCTAATTCTTCTCTTAATCTTCTTTCAGCATCTGAAAACTTAGAAGCATCTTCACCTTTCTTAGCTTCCGCCCTATCTGATTTTTTAAAACCAGATTGGCTAGGTAGAGCTGAGGCCGAAATAATTTCTTCGTTTTGCTCAATATCTTTTTTAATATTTTCATCTTCAAGTGCTGATACTGCTGTTTGAATTAATTTCTTCGCATCATCCATTGATTTGCCAAGGAATCTAGAAACATCTTCTGGAGCCGCAGCAGATAGATCGACGACTGACATGATTCCTTTTTGAACTAGAACCTGAGCAACTGCTTCAGAAACACTAGATAATTGAACAAGATTTTCTACTGAAAGCTTAATCTTCTCTTGTAATTTAGATTTTGAAATAATGTTAATTTTCCAGCCCGTTAACATGGCTGCCAATCTTACATTTTGACCTCTTTTACCTATAGCTAGTGAAAGCTGGTCATCCTCTACTATAACATCCAAAGTATGCTCAGAGTGATTCACTGTAATCGATTGAAGCTCGGCCGGAGCAAGAGCAGCTCTTGCAAAAGATTCAACATCTTCGTTAAATCGCACGATATCAATCTTTTCACCTTGTAGCTCGTTAACAATATTCTGAACTCGAGATCCTTTCATTCCCACACAGGCACCAACAGGATCAATATCTCTATCCTTAGTTGTAACTGCAATTTTTGCTCTAAAACCTGGCTCTCTTGCAGCTGCTTTAATTTCAATTGTTCCTTCTTGAATTTCTGGAACTTCAACTTCAAAGAGTTTTACTAGAAACATTGGAGATGTTCTACTTAAACGAATTTCTGGACCTCTGTTAGTCATCACAACATCTGAAAGATAGGCCTGAATTCTATCACCTGGCTTAAAAGCCTCTCCAAAAATGATTTCTTTTTTTGGAAGTACGGCATCAGATTTTCCAAGATCAATGACAACATTACCCTTTTCAAATCTTCTTGCGATACCTGTAACGAGGTCACCCTCACGATGCTTGAATTCAGAGAAAAGAATATCTCTTTCAGCGTCTCTTACTTTTTGGAAAATAATTTGTTTTGCTGTTTGAATATCAACACGAGAGAAACCTGGATTATCAATTTTGAGTCCAAGTTGATCCCCGATTTCACAGTCTTCATCAAGTTTTTTTGCAGACTGAAAATCAATCTCTACGATTGAGTCTCTTACTTTATCGACAACGTTTTTATATTGATAGATCTCAACTTCTCCATCATCTTCATTATATCTAGCTTCGTATTCACCTTGAATTCCAAATTTTTTTCTTGCAGTCACAAGGAATGCTTGCTCAATAGCTCCAATAATAAATTCTCTTTTGATCCCACGGTCTTTACCAAGTTGCTCAATTACTCGTCCTAATTCTGAAAAGTTCACTTTACTCTCCTTATTATTCCCTAATGGATGCTAGATCTGGGTCTAAATTTGCTTTTTTAATAATTTTATAACTAATTTTTGCATTAAAGTTTTTTACTAAAACAATAATATGATCACTTTCAACTTGAAGAAGCTTTCCTCTAAGTTTTTTCTCTCCCTTAATTCCTTTCGGAGCATCCACCAGATCCTCCTCTGGTAAAGAAGCCGTCAGAACAAGAGAAATTGTTTCACCAATTGATAACTTGAAGTGCTCTAGACAATTTAAATGCCGATAAACTCCTGGAGAAGACACTTCTAGAATGATCTCTTCAGGAATCCAGGTTTCAGTTTCAAAAGGACCGGAAAGAGCATGATCCACCTTTACGCAGTCATCAATCAAAGCTGAGCCAGTCATCGGATTTTGAATATAAATTCTAAGCAATTTTTGTCCGGGCAAATATTCCAAATCATACAAACGATATCCAGCTTCCTGAACCACTGGTTCACAAAGTAGAAAAAATTTTTTATCTAATCCCGTTTTTTGAGAATATATGTCCATAAAATAAAAAAGGATGGAAAAATCCACCCCAACCTCAAATAAAAATCCGCTAAATCGAGCAGGCCTATTAATTATCAGAGTTTAGATTAAAGAGCAATGAAAAGACGCAATAACCTACAGCGTCAAGGACATTGTCTGAGCATCTCCGCCGTCGGAGTAGAAATTCCTGATCAATCTCAAGGGCAAAAAACCTGCTTTTTTGTAAAAAGAAAGTGCCTGCAAATTGGTGACTTCGACTTCTAAAAAGATACTCTCACAACCCTTGTTTTTTAAAAAATCTTTAATTTGTAATAAATGGGTCATGGCCTTACCCTGGCCTCGAGCTTTTGGGTCTAGGCAAATTTTCTGCAGATGGGCGACATTGTCTCCAGAAAGAAAACTTATAAGGCAAAATCCTATAAGTTCACCAAAATGATTGAAAGAAAAAACAAAATCCCTTTCAGGGGCCAGCTTATCCCAGTCATCTTTTGTCCAGGGACATGGAAAATAATTAGAATCCATTTTTATTATTTGGTCCCAAGTAGGATCAAGTCTTGAAACTAAAACCAGATTATCTGAAATATTCATGAGAAAATTGCTTGTCTAAAGAGTCAATAAATAGATCGATAGAAGATTTTAATAATCCAAAATCTTTTTTCTTACTAGATAAATCCCCTGCCAAATATCTCGACCGAAGGTAAAGTTCCAACCTAAGTAATGAAACGAAATTGGATTTTAACCCATTTGTTTTTAAAATTTCTGAATCGCATTTATTAATTTTAGTCGATTCTCGCACTAGAGTTTCAACTTCATCGGATACGACTAGTTTCTGATCTTCAGAATATTTTATTCCCTTGAAAAAATATCTGATTTTTTTTAAGAGTTTATCTTTCTTATCGTAATATTTTTCCAATTCCGAATACGTTTTGGGATAATTTCCAACAAAATCTCGAAATTCAGCAATAAAATCTGGAGTGAAATAACTCACAATCACTGAATCCGAAAAAACACATTTCAAAGTTGAAAGATTTCTAGACTGATACTTAAAATCTTGGAGAGAGTAAACTTGATCAACAATTTTTAAAACGAGTCTGTCCGAGACTAAAATGGTCTCGGACAAAGCGTAATTCGATACACTAAACAGGAGAGCTAATTTCAATATTACCAATGTTTTTATTTTTAATAACTTCATTTTCTTTATGAAATCTAGCATTCACTCTTGGATTGAAGGTATATCCATCTTTCCCACGAAGAATGTACTGCCTTTTAGTTCCCTTTGGCTCAATTAATTTTCTCAAACGACTTATACTTGTATAAATAAGCTTATCATGAATTAGTGGATTGTATTCATCCTTCCAAATCATTTTTGCTAGGTCTTCTTTATTATAGTAGGTCCCAGGATTTAAGGCCAAAAGAAAAAGGATTTCAAGTAATACAAATCGATGTTTGAAATCAATGACACCAAGAGATTTCTCGTGAATAACCCTGTTGTGTCTATCAAGATATAAATCGACACTAGAATCATTTACATCATCAACTTCCATATGGATTAATTGCTGGAGTCTTTTGAAATAATCATCTGAAGAATTTTGGGCTATTCCAAAAAGTAAAAGTGCTTTGGCAAACTCTCCCATTTTCTTAAGGGCAATACCTTTGTGAAGTAGAATGTAATTGTGTAGGTTCCAGCAGCGCTTGAAATGTAGTTGTTTCATTGCACTGTCATATTGGACTAAAGAATCTGAGTATTGCCCCATTTCACGAAGTGTATTTCCCCAGAGAAGGTGCATACTCCCTCTTAAGTATCCTTTTTTGAGAATATTTAAAAGTTCATCTAATTGATTTAAGTGTGTTAATGCTTCAGAAAAATTACTTAAATGAAAAGCATTCGTGGCTAAAGCATGCAGGGATTTGGCCATAAGCTCTGGTTCATTTTCTGTTTGAGCTTTTCTATAAGATTGACCAAAATTTTTGTGGGCCTCAGCAAACTCTCCCTTATAAGTATTTACAAGAGCTAAGTTATAAAAATAATCACCATTGAGAGATGGAAGCGAAGCAACTGTTTG
>JACCDO010057563.1_pt1 | contig 10756 bp, 10 predicted proteins | sample 7446101 | NCBI WGS metagenome assembly JACCDO01 (sample SAMN15323440, study PRJNA562643) | freshwater metagenome | isolation source: river surface water | place: USA:Blue River Watershed | collected 2017-08-16
GAAGCCCCTATGATTAGATCGCTGTTAAACGAATTAAAGTTTCAGTAGAATCGTCTTCTAACGAATATGTATAACGATTACCGTTGTAGTCAGTTGCGACTCTGTTGGTTAACTTCTTGATAGTAACTGCGCCACCGCCGGTTGTAATGCCAACTAAACTTGCGTCACCGTCGTTAGCAGGTGTTACTGCATCAGTTAGTGTGCAAGCACCGGTTGCTGTTGTACCGTCGTCTGTGCTAACGTTAAATTTACGAGTAGCACGTTGCTTAACAATGTAGCCTTCATATACAGTGCCGCCTAGTTTAAAGCGTACTGGAATTGTCGGTGTTGCATCAACACCGGTAGCACCAAATTTTCTTTTATTAATTGGACGTCCCATTTGTTTTCTCCATAAGTTGACGTTCTAGGTCTACGCAGAGGACTTCTGCATAAGTCTCGTTCACAGACGAGTTCTTTTTAGACAATGTATTTATCACTCAAAAGAAAAGGACTCCGAAGAGTCCTTTTCAACAGCTTGCAAGTATTGATTACTTGAAAGATACGTTAGAAATGCTAACTGTACCTAAGTAGTCAGCCGCATTACCTAGCGAACTTGCTGTGTTGTTTAGCTCAACATAACCGTAACGTGTCATGAATGATACGACTGGTTCAAATGTTGATGGATCTAAAACAACGCCAGAGCTCATTAGAGGAATGTATGGGCAATAGAACGCTGCCGCATCACTCTCGCTTGAACCTTTGTAACCAACTAATACGTTTGCTGAGTCAGAAGCGTATGTGTTTACATAAACCTTCATTGCGCCATTCAATGTACCAACAAACTTAGTGTTTGTAGGAGCTTCGAATGTACCTTCTGTTGTTCTTGCGAAAGCAGAAGTTGTAGCACTTTGAAGAATTGTTAGAGCTTGTGGAGAAACCACAGCCCAGTTACCAGCGCCACGACGTGTACGCTGAGCGATTGTGTTAGATACCTTGTTGATTAGAACAGCAAGAGCCGCGTGTTCGTCACCAACGAATGTAGCTGTACCAGAAACTGCTGACTGGTCGAAAGACTGTGTGTTACCGTTGCCAGTAGCTAATGTACCTAGAGAAGAAAGAATCTCTTGGTCGATTTCAGCAGTGATTTCTTGTGCTAGAGCAGCCATGATTTCTGCTTCGATGTCAATGCCTTGTTGAGCTTGTGCATCTTGAGCAGCCTCAAATGTCCAGCGAGCTGACAACTTACGTGTCTTAGCTTCAACTGTCTGCTTGAGAATCTGAATGCTCATACGCTTACCTGCAACACCTTCTAGGCTAGCAGTAGCGGCTGCTGTTACGGCTGCTCCGTTATTAGCGGAATAACCTTCAGCAATTTTGAATGGGCTTAGAGCCTCTTCACCAGCAGTAGCACCATATGTACCACTTAGAGTGTCGCTGTAACGAACTCTTAGAGTATGGATTTGACCAACTGGGCCAGTCATTGGTTGTACACCAACCAACTCGTTAGCGATAACGGTTGGCATAACACGACGGATTACTGGAAGAATCACGCGGTTTAAAGTTGCGACGTTGCCGGCAGAAGTAGCACCTGTAGTTGCGCTCTCAGCTAGATACTTGCGAGTATTCTCAAGTGTAGCTGACATAACAGATTTCTTGGTGCCTTGTAGGCCTTCTAATAGGGCCTCTTTGGTCTCTGCCCAACGGCTTGTTAGTAGTTCTGACATTTATTTTCTCCTAAATTAATGTTTTAAACCAGCAAGACGTCTAATGTCGAAAATGTTTCCGTCTTGGCTGCTACTTACGCTGTTGGTTTCTTTGTTGCCTGTAACTTCTTTTGCCTCTACTAGTGCCTTCTTCTTCTGTGGAGCTTCGCCAGCAATTACCGCTGGTAGGTACTTGTCAAAACTACTGCGTAGTTTTGTCGTTTGTACACTTTCAAGTAGTTCTGACATAATTGCTTTTTGACTTGCATTTAATGGTGCAGTCAATTCAGTCATAATTTCTTGACGTTGCTTGCTCTCTGCGAGAGCTTTAATTTCTGCTTCTTTGCTTTCTAAGATTTTCTGTGCATCTGCTACAGCGTGTTTAGCTTCTGCAACTTCCAAATCTTTCTTGTCTATGACCTTGAGCAATTTAGCTGTTTCTGATTTCTCATTTAAATAGCTTGATTGATACTCGCTTGAGAATGCTTCAAACAATCTGCGACCGAAGTCGTTTCTACGTGCAGTTTCGATGTCCTCTTTTAGTTGTCCAATCTCTTTTGTTAGAGTTTGTTCAACTGTAGATTCTACCAATTTTGCCGCACGTTGAATGAATTGTTCTTTCATTCTTGCAAGTGCCTCCTTGCCTTCACGGACTAGGCGTACCTTAGTCTCAGCAAGATCTTGCTTATCTGTATGGAACTCTGCGATTTCTTGAGCTAGAGCTTCTACTACAAACTGTTCAAGTTTACCAAACTTGTCAGCCATTTGAATCTGATCTTCGTGTAATTCTCTAACTTCAGATGCTAATTGACGAGCTACAAACTCTTTCATTAGCTCAGAGTGTTTCTGCATGTTAACTGCATACTTGGCTCTTTCTTCAGCTAGTTTATTACGATCTTCTACAAATTGAGCAATTTCCTCTTGTAATTGATCACTAACCATGCGATCAATTGCTTCAACCATGACTTGTTTGTCATGTTCGTAGCGTTGAGCAAATTCTTCACGTAGCTCTTGAGTTACTTGATTGCGATTCTCGACGATGCGAGCTTCCCAAGCAGACTCAATAGACTCTTTGATCTCTTCAGAAATCACGTTGTTTTCAAACAGAGTTTTTAGTGCATCCAACATGTGATTCTCCTTTTGTTATCGGAGCTTGCTTATTATTCCTAATAAGCTCTCTTTGAGATATTGTTGTGCTTTAGGATCACCTTTGACCTCTTGCGCTATGCGTAAGGCACTATAACCACCTCGATTATTCATCAAGTGTTCATAGATTGGTGTAGGATATGCTCCCGGAGCACTAGGTTGAGCTACCACATCCACTGTGATAATCTCAAAATCTGACACTTCTCCGGAACCGTCCTCTCGAACGTTTCCGGATCCGCGCGAACTAACACCTAACTTAACTCCTGACTCCAACATGGTTTTAACTAACTGTCCCATAGGTGTTGGAAGGATTTTAAGTTTACCGTAACCGTTAGGGCCATCCATCCACATTTCTGTGATCATATGACTTACACGGTCAAGGTTGATTCTTAGATCATCGGGATGATCAACTTCGCCTAGCACTGAGTAACCACCAGTAATTTGGTCGTTTAGAGTCTTGACAGCCCTGCCAATTTCTTGTACAGGATAAACTCGCTGATTTTGATTCCTAACGCCACCCTGAATGCAAATACCCTTCATATAAAGGTTTTTGCCGTCATGGCCGTCGGATTCAACGACCATTTTTGCTTGATCGAAACTCAGGTTTTCACGAAGATAATTCATCTATCGATCCTATTATTTTCCGCCAACAAGTGACTTCTTGTTGTCAGCGGATTCGCCTGCGCCTTTCTTCTCTGCGCCGTGTCCTGGCTCTTTCTTTGAGAAAGCATTGCCAGCTTTACCGCCTGGAACATTAATGTTTCCGGCGTTATCTTCTTTTGGACTTGGATTTAATAGGCCACCTTTTGTACCTTCACCTTTAGCTTCGCCGCCTTTAGCGATATTAGCAGTTGTACCGCCCATATCATTCTTACCAGCTACTGCGCTCTTTGTGTTAGCACCGTTGTCGCCACCTTTTGGTGTAGCTACTTTTTCTACATATTCACGCATAAAATCAGGATTAAACTCATCCTTCATTTCTTCGTCTTCACCGCCAAACTCCATGTCGCTATGTTCTTCTTCGCCTTGCTCGTCAGACATTAGTGCTTCAAATTCAGCACGTAGGTCGTCAAGTGCGTCTTCTAGGTCAACAACGCGGTCTTCTAGATCTTCACCGCCTTCTTCACCTTCGTCTTCACCGTCTTCTGCATCAACGTCGTCGATGAAATCATCAGTAGCATCGCCACCGATATCACCTTCTTCGTCGTCAGCTTCGGCAAAGCCAAAATTCTCTTCTACTTTTTCGTCTTCTTCTTTATCTTCGTCTTTGGCTTCTTCTAGATCGTCTTCGTCTTTAACTTCTTCTAGATCTTCAAAGTCTTCGGAAAGAATATCTTCGTAGATTTCACGTGATTTAGCAACCACGATCTGATGGAAAAGCTCTTTGGCTTTGTCAGATTCATCATTAATAAGATGCTCGAGCATCTGCTCGAATTTATTTCGATCAGTCATGTTATCCTCCTGTAATTGTACAAGGCTGTCAAATATATTTACTTTATATTACAAAAAGGGGTTGATAATGGCGTGTTTTATGCCTTTTCTGGCCACGTTTTCATCAACCTTTGTAATTCTTCGTATGAAATGTGTCTAAAGTTGGGATAATTCCAACCAGGGTCATAAAAATGATTAGATTCAATTACTCTATAAAATTTAATATTTTTATTTGTTTTTATCACGTGTTCAGTTTGTCGTTGCCAATTACCGTGATAGGTTGCAGTGTCAGATGATTTTTTATAGTTAAAAGAATCTGCGTATACATTATTAAATTTGCCCTGCTCGCCTACATAGTCAAATCCTAAAATAAACACTTCAGACGGATTATGCGATGATGCTAGATGTAGGGCAGTGGGTCCTGAGCTCCATCCTAGACTAGGCTGGAAATATCTAAAACCAGTAAATGTCTTGTATTTTGCGTTTGCGTTTGTCCAAACTTCGTGTGTTCGTTGATATCCTGCTTTGTTAATTTCTATGATCATTTTAGGATCTACAGCGATCAAATAATCAGGATCAAACTCTCTATATAAGGCGTTGCACCCATATATTTTGCCAAACTTTTTTAGTTCTGTGAGTCTTACGTTTAGTCGACTACGACCATTGCCTAGCACAAAGCACCGCATAAATTAACCTTTTAAGTAGTTATGCTGGAGGAGCGGCTGGTGTCATATACATATCTTGAACAAATTCTAATTCTTTTTCTTGTTCTAAAATATGTGCTTCTGATGCTTTTCTTAGTTCATTAATCTGTTTAAGAGTTAGTCTAGTTTTGCGAGTGTCTGATCTTTTCATTTCTTCAAAATCACGATCAGCAGAATAGCGCATGTCGTTAGACACAGCTTTGAGATCTTTATCAGCGTAAAACAATTCTCTTAAAATCATATTAATATTTATGCAGTCGGAGCCGCAGGTGCGGCTGGCGCCGCTGGTTCACCACCAGCCGGTGCTTCAGATGGAGCAACATCTGTTGGAGCTGGTTCATCTGCTAATGCGGCTGTATCAGCTTGTATACCTGCTTGGCTAATACCTACACCACGTAATTCTCCTGAGCTGTCGGTAGCTGTTGCTTTGCTCTTACCGTTCTCTTCAGCCCATAAGCGTTCATTTTCTGCTACTTCTTCGTCTGTTAGACCTAAGAATCGCTTAAGAGCAAATCTCTTTGAAATGTATGTCTGTTGAGAAATTGTACCGTAGGTATTAATCCTTTGGTTATCAAGTTCTGCCTGACGATATGTGGCAAAGTTTTGTGGTGGTTGAAACTTTAATTCAAATAAACTTGAATCAATGTTTACACCTTTGTCGTACAAGAATAATTTAAATTCTTGATCAAAATTATCCTGCATAAGACTCTGTAATCTCATGCAATAGTTGTTAAATCTTAATTCTTGAATATATGCAGTACCTACACGACCATCGTTATACTGTGCTTGACTGTCGTCTGCACCTGTAGGTAAGTAACTGCTTGGAATACGTAAACCGCGGAATAGCTTGTTAGTGAAATATTTTAAATCATCAATTTCACCTAAGTTAGTACCGCCAGGTAATGTGTCAACTTTTGATCCACGTCCTTCAGCTGTTTGTGGGAAGAAGTAATCTTCGTTGATAGACAACGGATTATATGCAGAGTCAATAACGTTTGTGCCGCCGCCTGTTGCGCTAGGAATTCGTCTTTGATGAATTTCGTTTTTAACACGTTCAACAAAACTCATGGCCAAATGGCTTGGCATGTTACCCACGTCAATATAAAACACACGACGCTCAGGGGCACGTTGCACACGATAGATAATAATAGCGTCTTCAAGCAATTCTTTTTGTTTGAATACTTTGAAAACGTTTTCTAACAAGCTGTTACCGAACGGAAAGTTGTTGTCTAAACCTTCGCTTAGGCTTAGATGAACTATGTGTTTTGCGTCAATAGCTAGTTCGTCTTGACCGTTTTGAAATCTATTTCCGGAGCTAGCTGGATTAGCTGGGTATGAGCCTGTCATACCTCTAGCGGCAGCGCCACCAGCGACATAGCTAGTACCTCTGTTGTTGGTATTTGTAGTATTTGGATTGATCGCTGTAGTTACTAAATCGTGGAAGTTAGGACTTAGATCTCTAATAACATACTGTTCAGGCTCTTTGCCTTCACTTTCGTTAACAATAATTTTAACTAGTTTTCCTGGATCAATGTAGTTCCATTTTTTATTCTCAGGATCGCGAATAAAAAATGCATCACCATATTTGAATACGTTCCTAACTATACGAAATATTCTAGTTTCAAAATTCTGTAGCTTACACCATTGTTGTAGATATTCTCTTAGAATAGCAATTTCGGTGTTGGTAGCTTTGCTCTTAAAGAACAAGTGAAAAGGTGTTTGATTTTCTCTGTTTTTTTGACTGCAAAATTCTGCGATAATATCTAGAGCCGCATTAACTTCACTGTCCATGTCCATGGTATCGTATTGAAGATAACGTTCTACTCTGTTTGGTGCACCGGTATAAACGTCCGGAAGGAACGAAGAATAATTAGTTCTTGCAGGTCCAGGATTCGAGCTGGTACTACCGATTGGGCTGTAATTCCCTGAACTGTTTCCTGTTGGTACAGGAGTAAAATATTTTTTCCAACTCATCCGTTATCTCGCAAATATGTTTTGGCTACTTGATTTTGTCGCTTTGATCTGCTTGTTCAACAGCTCATCGTTCTGACCTATAAGTTGTCCCATTAACTTATTTAATGAATTTAAACTTCCTACAACGTCATTAAGAGTAGCCTGTTTGTCAGTAGTTTTAGCAGGACCTTCAGATGGTTTTGTTTCTGTTGGTTTTTGAGCAGTAGTCTGTTCTGCTTGACGTTTAAGTCTAGCTTCTTCTGCTTTTGATTCATTATCTCTTATTGCAGCCGGTACTTCAGCGGCTTTGGCTTTAACTTGTTTAAAGATTGGTAGACCATTTGGACCAAAATCAATATTGTCAATGTTTATACCAGTAGGACCTGTGGCGCTAGATAGTTCTTTGTACGATGACGGAATATTTTCCGACATAGTTGATTCTAAATCACGTGCTGTCTTAGAATTAGCAAAGCTCTGTAGCTTTCCTTCCATGTCAACAAAATAATCTTCTACAGCCGATCCGTCCGGAAGCATTTTTTCAATCTCTTCATCGGACATTCCTATAACAGATTTGCCAATGATATCTTTAGATGTTTCTGCTACTTCTTGTGCTATTTGTTTTGTTTCTTCTACGACGGATTTCTTTGATTCTATTTCGTAGTTAATACCATCGTCGATTGCTTTCTGTAGTTCTTCTTGTTTTTTATGGTAAGTTTCTGATAAATTTTGAGCGTCAACTGATTCGCGCATTTTTTTCATAACGTCGGCAAACTTAGCATCTGGTCCTAATTCTGCTTTAATCTTATCGCGAATTTCATTTCTATCTTGTTGATATTTTTCTTTTAATTTTGCCAATTCTGCTTCAGCTTCTTTAGAAGCATTAGACTGTGTTCTTCTTGAAACAGTTTCGCCACCACCTGACACAGAACTAACTGTGGTTGTAATATCTTTAGAAACTTTGGATAGATCAATTGATGATTTTAAATTATTAACTGCACTTTCAACTCCGCTGGCTTTTGATCCTAGAGCTAGATTGTTTAATTGATCTTCTGTTAGCACAGCTTCTTTACCGTGTAACATAGCTAGTGTTCCTGATCCAAAGTTTTCTAATAGGCTTCCTGTTTCACCTAGGGATCCTGATGATCTTCCTGGAATCGGAGTTCCACCAATTGTGATAGAATCAATAGTTGTTGCTGTAATCTTGCCAATGTTACCTGCTATTTCACCTATAGACTGTAATGCTTGTGCTCCGCTAAATGATTCGTTTTCTGTGACCTTGCCTTTCCAACTTGAAGGTTTTCCTGATGAGGCAGGAGCATCTGATGATCCTTTTTCATATCCTTTTTTCAACTCTTTTTCTAGAGCAGTGGCAAAATTTTCTTGTCCAGTAACTCTACCTTCTTTGTCTCTTGTAGTAATAACTCCGCTAAGATATTTGTTAGCGAACTCTCCTAGACTAGGACCGATAGTTTTGTTTAATGGATCTATTAATTGTGTAGCCAGTGCAGATGTTACATCTCCTGCTCTATTACCTAATTGTATAACTGCTTTAGTAGCACCATCTACTTCTTGATATTGCCCTTTATCATCTTTACGTTGGCCTGCTTGTGCTTGTGTAGCATCAGCCTTCATATTTTTTAATGCTTCACTAGTATCTCTGGCGCCGCCTTGCAGTTGTTTCTGTACACCATCGTACAGTGTACGGTTAGCTGTCATGTTTTCTTGCACTACCTTAGATGCATCACTACCTGCTGCCGCAACTGTTGATAGATTTAAAAGAGCTACGTTACGTTGATTTTTTAGCGTTTCTTCTTGAGCTCTTACGCTAGCTTGATTAGCCTTTTCTATATTTCCGGCAGCTAATGCTCTACCTTGTTCGATAGTTGCCAATGCGGCTTTACCTTGTAGAGCAACCTGCATACCAGCTTCTTTACTCATTATGTTACCAGTAGCAAATACTTCTTTAAACATCTGCCCTTGACCACGTAGCTGTGCTTCGTTGTACTGTTTAGCAAAATTTTCTCTAGCTCTAGCTTCAGCTTCAGGTCCTTCTTTGATTCCTATTAAGCGCATCTTGGCTTCAACAGCCATATCGGCTTGCGCTTTCTTTGAAGCTTCCATCTGCTCTTCTCGACTCTTGCCAGTGAGCTTGGCCATCATATCCATCTCAGTAGCTAATTCAGTAGCAGATCGAATTGTCCTTGCTCGACTAGCTTCGTCATCTCTGATACTAGCACGACCGAATCCAATTTGTAGAGCTAGTACTTCGTTTAATTCTTTGTTAGTGTATCCTATTTGTTTAAGAGAATCTGTAGCTCGACTATCAAACATCTCTTTACTGAACTTAGCAAAAGCTTCTGCACCTCGAGTAACGTTTCCACCGAGGCCTGCCATGTCTGCCGCATTGTTTTTAATAACATCAGCAAACTCGCCAAGATTCATTCGAGTGTTTGCTGCCGCAACACTCATACCAACTACGTCATTTGAAAAGCTAGCACCGGATTTGCTGAGATCTCTAAATACGCCAAGATTTTCTTCTACACCTTTTTGTAGTTTGTCAAATCCTTCTTGAGCTTTTTTAGATGCTTCTCCAGCACCGCCCATAGCCATTTTTAAAGGATCAACACTCTTGGCCGCATCTCCTAGAGCCATATTAAATGATGCCATTGAGCTAGGTGCACCGGCCACTGACGGTGCAGATTGATTGTTAAGGCTTTTTAGCAGTTGTTTAAACTGCTCGGGTGACATTGCAACGTTTGGATCTGCCATTATTATTTTCCCAGAAATCTGCGTATATAAATACCAATACAATATATTTATCGGGATAAAACTATGGCAAATAATCCATTACAGAAGTATTTTAGACAGCCAAAAATTTCTGTTAGCTTACCTAGTAAGGGTCTATTCTACGAGCGCGGTGTGCTCGCAGGTGACTATAACAACGTGCCCATTTTTGCAATGACCGGCATGGATGAGATTATTTTTAAAACACCCGACGCTTTATTCAACGGTGAAGCTGTAACCAAAGTTGTTGAAAGCTGTTGTCCGTATATTTCTGATGCTAAAAAAGTTCCTAGTTTAGACATTGATACACTAATGATAGCTATCAGGATCGCTACATTTGGTCCTAAAATGACCATTGAGCAGACCTGTAAAAACTGCGGCGAAGAAAACCAATATGAAATCAATCTTTCAAATTTATTGGACTATTTTAAAGATCTGACCTTTATCACACAAGTACAGGTTAACAGTGAGTTATCTTTAAAAATCCGTCCTCTAAGCTACGAAGAAATGACAGCAGTGGCTACAGAAAATTTTAAACTACAAAAGATGTTGTATCAGACTGTTGAGTTGCCTGACGACCAGAAGCAAACGCAGATGGATCAAATCTACGCTCAGTTAGCTGAACTACAATTAGAACTATATCTAATGACCATCGAAGCTGTTCAAATTCCTAGTGAGCAAGTCACTGATAAGAATATGATACGAGAATGGTTACAGAATGCTGATCGTGAAGTGTATCAACAGATCAAAGACAAGCTAGAATCTAACAAGGAAACTTGGAGTATTCCAAAACAGCATGTAAATTGTGCCAGCTGTGGCACAGCTGATGATATCCAAATAACTATGGATCAATCAAATTTTTTCGTATAAGACTCTTAAGGATGTCGAACTCTGACATCGAATCCTATCTTAATTTTTTAGAGCAAGAAATTAAAGGTATCAAAGACGAAATTTTTAGATTGTCTTGGTATATGCGAGGCGGAGTATCTAGCGAAGATTTATTCCACAGATACTCTCATGAAGATAGAGTTATCCTAAACGAAATTATCAAAGATA
>JACCDO012011876.1_pt1 | contig 10756 bp, 12 predicted proteins | sample 7446101 | NCBI WGS metagenome assembly JACCDO01 (sample SAMN15323440, study PRJNA562643) | freshwater metagenome | isolation source: river surface water | place: USA:Blue River Watershed | collected 2017-08-16
ACATTTTGTTATCCCACTTTAAACTAGAAAGGGATCCAGTATGGATAATCGCTTAGTGTTGAAACTCGGCATACTATCATCTTTTGTTACTATTGGCTTAGCTGTCATATCTAATGCCAATAACAGAATTCGTAGTAACCCAAGTAAACGAAATAGTAATGCTACTGACTATCCCAAGACGTCATCAAGATCAGAGATCAAAACCCCTGAACTACTTAAGGTGGATGAAGCGAACCGAATCCTACAAGATGCCAGAGATCAAATGTATGGTCCTAAGGAAAAATTCCTAGAAACTGAGAAAAGAGTAACAGGAACTGTTAGAAAAAAAAGGCAATACATCAAACGCAAAGACTATGCTTACAAAACCCTAGCATACCTACAGGGGAAGGAAGATCTCACTCCGCCAAAGAGAAAATACAAGTCAAACCGAGCCCCCAAAACATTTAGAGTTCCATATGAGATAGGTGGAAAAACATTTTATCACTATTACACTTTATAGATAGTAGTCCAAGCACTATAAGTAATTACCGTATTTTCATTTATTTGTTTGATTTGATATATATAAGTATAATAAAAAAATAAATATAATCTTGTTTATAGAAAGAGAAAATAAAGAAAAATGATAGTGATGAAGGTCGCGTACCATATAGATGATGATTTTGAAACTACCGATGGGTTCGGGATAATAGAATTAGTTGCTGACAGTAAAAACATAGTAGTTTCCGATGTCAGAAAGGCAATAAGCAAGATGATATCCAACGGAAAAACATTTATATTTCCAAATAGAATAATTATTAATAAAATAAGTATAATACAAGCTCAGGTAATAGATAGGGTAGAAATAGACCAGAACCATGCCTTTTTTATGAGAAACACAACCAATCAAACTATCCCCATAAAAAGCATTCTTACAAATGTAGATGGTGGGTGTAATATGATTAGTTTCCATGGTTTTGACATGTCAAATGCACATATATCGGCAGATAGTGATCTGATAAAAGTAGATAACTCACTTGGGGTTTTTCCTCGTGTTCATGATTCTCGTATTGGGCTAATTAGCTTTTCATTCCCTAATATATTTCATTTTGATTCCAACCAAGATAATTCCTTGAGATTGGTTTCTAGCTTGATAGGTAAAGTTCATATCCAAAATCTATGTGTTGGCAATGATAAGTCCAATCGACAAAATTTTGAGTTACTCGCCCTTAGTGATGGAACGGTGCTGGAAATACTGAACATACAATATGTTGAATTCCATGATGAGCATAGTAGTATTGAGATCAACATAGATAAAGTATCTCAATTATTGAACATAGAAACTGAAGACGATACTAAAGTTAGAATCCAACGATAGATAATTAGTAATTCTTTCGTAATTTTTTCATCTGAGATTGTTTGGTTCGTTCTGAATCTTCCCAGTCATCATATTCTGCGTGTTGTGCATCCAACTCATCTAGCTTATCATCATTATCCAATATATCACTGGTTGATAGATTCTTTAGGTTCTTGAGGTATTGTTTAGAAGAATTATTAAGCTTGTTATTCTTAGCCATGATAAGCAGTGTATCCTTTCGATCTTTCATTAAGTTGTACATAATATGCTTATTGTTTGACATTTAAGCAGAAAGTCAAAATAATGCAAATGTATTTTTTTGAAAGGTAAATAAAATGTCTATAATAGATAATTACTTAAGTCTAAATATCCCTCAGGCTGTAAATAGATGTTTATTGATGGGTCGTGAGCTAGGTATATCGCATAAATATCAATCACAACAGATACCTAGTGATATCAAAAAAAACCTAATGAAGTTCCTAATGGATCGATATGCATCTACACAAGGCTATCAAGCAAGACAATGCTATTTTAACGCCCAAATGGTATTTTTGAATAGTTTATCAAGTAAGCTCAGTGGACGTATCAAGTATTGCGAGGGTTTATATGCAAACAATAAAATACCATTTGGGATACCTCACGCTTGGGTTATACTAGATGATCAATACCTAGTTGATACAACAATGGTGACTGACGTGCTTGGTTCAAGGAAAAGAGATCTATCAGATCGTTATATTGGACAATTTCCTGATGGTGTTGAATATGAAGGCATTTGTATTGATGATGATTTTGCAATAGAACGATTACAGGTAACACAAGAAAGTATATCCTTCCTCGATGATTATCAATCAGGTTTCACCTATATGAAGAAACTTGAGAAACTTTTAAAAAAATAAAGAAAAAACTTGAAAGCTATTTCATTTATTGTTATTATTCAAACTAATCGTTACCTCGTATGACTGCTAGGGAATGGTTGAGTTTTTTGATGGAAAAAGCCCCATGTTTTATGCATGGGGTTTTTTTTTGATACCATTACAAAGGATATGGTTATATGTATGCGAGAAGTTCTAATCCCAGTGCTAATGATTACAGTGGCACAAATAATATTTTGGTTTAAAGGTAATTCTAAGATTGTCTATGGGATAGACTGGTCGCCTTGGCGTTGGTGGCTTACAACGAGTCTGATTACAAATTACCTGACTTTAATTGGTTGGTGGCGTTTGATGGAGATTACAAATGTTTGGAAAGCAGGTGTTTATTGGGGAATATCTGGTGTCTTTGTGGACTTGGTACTAAATTCACTATATTTTGGGTTCAATGTCCGAGGTGCATGTGCTCTGGCACTAGTTGCTGTTGCTGGTTATTTAGCACATCATTAAAATATATTTGACACTATTCCAAAATTAAGATACCATGAAACAAATAGGATATTTCTGTGAAGAGGATATAAGCCTATATACTAAAAAGCCCAGGCATCTTCGGCAGTATGCTTGGGCTTTTTTGTTTTGTATTTTATTTTTTTTTCACAACTAAAACTTGACACAATCACATAAAACATTATAATAATCATCACTTTTTTCACAAAGCTTCACAAAGCTTTTATTTTTTTCAGAAAAGGATTTTTCAAAATGAGTCTAAAACCTACTAGGAGTCATATTGTAGTAGAACTACATGAAGTCGTTAACAAAACAAAGAGTGGATTATATGTTCCACAAAGTGCCAAAGAACAAGGTGTTGGATTGAGACGTGCCACTGTTGTTGCTGTGTTTGATCCATTCCCTATTGGTGATGGAGAAATGTTACATCCTCAAGTAAAAGTTGGTGATGTTGTTGCTGTATCTAAGGAATCGAACTTAGTATCTGCAGAAGATATTGGCTATAACCTACATATTATCAGCGAAAATGAGATTTTAGCTATTGAATCAGAGAAAGTTGAAGGGTAATTACCTATGAGTGCAAAAGATATTATTTTTTCAGAACAAGCAAGAGGTTTGATTCTACGTGGTGTCAATGCTCTAGCAGATGCAGTAAAAGTAACATTAGGTCCAAAGGGGCGTAATGTGCTAATCAATAGAAGTTATGGTGCACCTTTGGTAACAAAAGACGGTGTGTCTGTTGCTAAAGAAATTGAGCTAGAAAATCCATTTGAAAATATGGGGGCTCAAATGGTCAAAGAAGTAGCTTCCAAAACTGCTGATATCGCAGGTGATGGAACTACCACAGCAACTGTTCTCGCACAAGCAATCTATCGTGAAGGTGTAAAGCTAGTATCTGCAGGAAACAATCCTATGGATATCAAACGTGGTATTGACACAGCTGTAACACTACTAACTGAAGAGCTCACTCGATTATCTAAGAAAACCAATAGTAACAAAGATATTGAACAAGTTGGTACTATCTCTGCAAACAGTGATCAAGCTATTGGCAGTCTTATTGCCCTCGCTATGGATAAAGTAGGTTTAGATGGCGTGATTACTGTTGAAGAAGCAAAAGGCTTTGAAACTACACTAGAAACCGTAGAAGGTATGCAATTTGACAGAGGATACCTCAGCTCATATTTCGCAAACAATACTGACAAAATGATTACAGAATTCTCTGATGTCTATATCTTACTATGTGATAAGAAAATCAGTAGTGTAAAAGACCTCATGCCTACACTTGAAAGTGTAGCCAAATCTGGTCGTCCTCTGTTGATTATTGCCGATGATGTTGAAGGTGATGCACTCGCAGCTCTAGTTGTCAATAGTATTCGAGGGAGTCTCAAAGTTGTAGCTGTCAAAGCTCCAGGCTTTGGTGATAGAAAGAAAGACATGTTACAAGACATCGCAATCCTAACAGGTGCTGTTGTTGTATCTGACGAATTAGGTGGTACTCTGGAAAATCCTAAGCTAGGATATGCTAAGAGCATAGTTGTTAGCAAAGACCATACAACAATTGTTGATGGTGCTGGCGATGAAAGTGCAATCAACGGTCGTATTCAACAGATCAAGAGTCAATCCGAGTCTACAACAAGTGATTATGATAAGGAAAAACTCCAAGAACGTCTTGCTAAACTAGCAGGTGGTGTTGCTATTATCAGAGTTGGTGCTGCAACAGAAGCGGAAATGAAAGAGAAGAAAGCAAGAGTAGAAGATGCTCTTCATGCCACCAGAGCTGCAGTACAAGAAGGTATCGTACCAGGTGGTGGTGTTGCCCTCATTCGTGCTTCCAAGGTTCTAGACCAATTACAATTACATGGCGAACAAAAAATGGGCGTAGATATTATCCGTCGTGCGATTGAAGAACCTATTCGCCAAATTGCCTATAACGCTGGTATGGAAGGAAGTATTATCGTACAAAGAGTAAAAGAAGGACAAGGTTCTTTCGGATATAATGCTGCAACCAATGAATTTGTCGATTTATTTGAAGCAGGTGTGATTGATCCTACCAAAGTTGTACGTCATGCTCTCATCAACGCAGCAAGCGTTTCTTCTCTATTACTAACTACAGAAGCACTAATTTCCGATAAACCAACTAAGAATACCAATGAACAACTACATAATGTTCCTGGTAACAATAACTATGACTACTAATTACTTGGTTTGATTCTATTTATTCACCTATATTAATATTTTTCATTTTTTATTTGACTTTCATATCAAAAACATATAAAAAGATAACGCTATGAAAATTAGCGTATCTATACTTCTTTTTTCACAAAGGAAAAACAAAAATGAGTAACGATCTCCAAAAATCAAGCACTGGCACAGTTCTCGGTGTAATTTCTTTAGTAGCGTGGTTCATTCCATTAGTAGGTTTCCCAGTTTCTATCTTGGGTATCAGATCTTCTATGATCAACGCTGATGGCTTAGGCTCTGCATTATCTGTTATTGGTCTTATTTTGACTGTTATCAACTCTGTTATGGGTGCAATGATGTATAGTAACTAACATCTTGTTAGTAATTACTTTTATATATCAAAAAATACAATATCATTTAGAAATTATAATATTATTAGGTTCAATCAAGTGTTCAAATCCATAAAAAGCTGTCTTTGTGCCTTTTCGTCTTAGGCTGTTAGATATAATTAAATCAGTGGTTTGGAAAAGGTTCAACACTTCAGGCGTTGCCAGTCCACATATAAAACAAACCTGGTCTTTGGCACGATATATGTTTATTATTTGCGAATAGTGATTATCTTTCGGAATTACAGGAAATTTACCGTATTCTACTGTTTTTATACCTATGTGATGTCCTACGCTTATCAAATCTGGAACTGAGTAGTCTTTTGAATTACCTATAGTCCAGTCTATAAATGTTGTTTGAAAATATTTTTCTATTGCCATCTCACCTATAACACCATGTGCGAGACGTTTAAATGCACTAGACCTATCATGTGCAATCGTCATCTCAATATCTTTTGCCTCAGTCATTGCAAGTGCCCACCTAAATGCTTTTTTTATTTCATTGGTATCTAGTTTGATTCGGATGAACTTGTCAGAATAGGGTTTAATGTGCGTGTCATAAGTATACATAGTGTGATTGTCTTCTTTTTTCTTGTCTGTAAGTAAGTATTATAAAGTTTAGCTTATTATTTTTCAATTAAAAATTGACTTATTTCAAGCAGACAAATACAATATAGCCTTATTATGTCATTCAACACTCAAGGACTTATAATGAATTTTAATGAATTCCAAAAGCAAACCAACCAAACTGCTCTCTATCCCAGAGAATCATCAGATATTGCGATGTCTTACCTTGTTTTAGGCTTGTGCGGAGAATCTGGTGAAGTAGCAGAGATTGTCAAAAAAATGCTAAGAAAGGGCATTCCGATGGATAAACTCAAAGATACACAAGATGAAGCAAATCAACTTAGGAAACAAATCAAAGAAGAGCTAGGAGATGTTTTGTGGTATATTGGACAGATATGCGAACAATGTGATCTAGATATGGGTGATATTGCAAATGATAATATTCAAAAACTTGTAAATAGACAAAAAGAAAATAATATCCAAAAAATTGATTGATATATGTTTACTATGATTTTCTAGTTGATAACTCAATGTTGATTGTGTTTAATCTTTCATTTAACGCTTCAATTCTTTGAGTATACAAATCTCTTTGTTTAGCCTTGCCTAATCCACTCTTTACGGATTTGAGTGCTATTTCAATAGAGCTCTTGAATGAGTTTAGATCATCGGTACTGAAGTCTGATAAATTGCCATTTTTTAATGATCGTGCTTCATTGAAGGTTCTTTGTGCCATATTTGCTTTTGTAAGAGTTGGCGTTAATGTACTATTTGCCCTTGTTGATGATCCTTGATTGCTTGTATTTATTTTCTTGTTAGCTGAATTCGCAGAATTTGTTGTGGTTTTTGATGTTTGATTTAGAGCACTACTAGCATTTATAGCCTCAAAAGTAACGCTTTCTGCATTACCTGTAGATCCGCTTGATTCAGCATGTAAGAGATCAGCAACTCTGTTTATTTGTTCTTCGTTATCATCTATGGGTTCTTCTTGACGGTTGGCTTGGTTGGAAGCGTTATCGTTTATTTCATCGATTATGTTTTCAATATTGTCTACATTCAAAGCGTCTGCTACTTCACTCATTTCGACTTGAAGTTCTAATTTTGCTTGTTCATCTGGTGTTGCTAGAGGTGATTGAGGGCTTCTAAATGTGGTGTACATATCATGCATAAACTTTAGAACAGTGTTTGAAGTTACAGAATCTCCTCCAGTGTAATTGAAGAAATTGTAACATAAATCCCAATAATGATTTATGAATTCCTTTTGAGCTGGTAAGTTGAAGCTGAAAACCAATTCATCTAGATACATTCTAAGACAAGTATGCAATCCGACGCCCAAAAAATCTCTTACAGTTTTCTTGTGGCTATACACAAGCCCATCTGCCACACCTTCTAGTTCAAATTTTTCTGTAAATCCTCCCTTTTCCCGACTTCGCTTTTTCATGGATTCAGACATATCAAATTTTTTCAAGAAATAACTAGCGAGAAGACCGTCATACATTTCCATGTGTTTATAGGCACGAAATACAACTAAACTATTGTAAATGAATGCATCTTCACTCATATATGTTTTGTACATGCCTTTTTTCTGGTCTTTCAACATCTTTCTGTTTTCTGAAGCATCTACAGTATCATTGTATTCATAAATCTCATCTATCATCTCTGAAAACTCCGCTGGAATATACTGAGCAGGATCAAAATCACCTGACTCAATTGTTTCTAGGTATTTTCTAAAAGCAACTACTTCATCATCAGTTCCTTTGTTAATCATGTCTCGAATGTCAGGATCACCCCATGTTGCCCAGACATCTAAAAACAAATCAATTCTGGATATATAGTTCTCGGAATCTATAATAACATTTGCTAACCAATTAACCTCATCGCCCAGCTCTTGGTATTGGAATAAGTCAGATTGCTCCAATTCATTCCTAGATACCATTTGTTTGACCCCTTCAACTATAGATCTGACAGGTTGTCCAGCCTTAATTTGATCCTTGATAAAATTAAACGCGTTTTCAGATACATTCATTCTTCTTAAGTTGAGCTTAAGGGTGAATATAAAACGGTCTTCATATAGTCTTTTGATTCTCAAACCACGAAGGAGATCTCTTTTCTGTGGTCTCTGGAGGTTCTCATATAGGTAGTTTATTCGTCTGGGATCTAACTCATCATAACCTAACACTTCCCCTCTGATCTCATCTGCTGACATCTCCATACTCTTTATAACTTCTCCATACTCAAGATTGATAAAACGTGCTAAAGCATTCATTTTTGGTAAAAGTCTATCTATACTTTTGACCGCTTCGAAAGTATAATTATTAATGAGAGATGAATAGTTATCTATTGCATAAGTGCGAACTGCCGAAATGTAGCTATCAATTGCATCAAGTCTAGCTCTACCAATATCAATTTGTCTCCTTACAGGATGGTACTCAATATCTAGCAGTCGCCCTTCGAAAATCCCTATGGCTATATTGAGACGCTCTATTGCATCTTCAATTGGTTCTCTTTTAGATTCAAAGTCAGAAATATTTTTCTGTTTTGCATCCTTAGTATCTTTTATACGATCTTCCAGAGCAGCGAGTGCTACCATGTTTGTAGGTCTTGAGAGTGGATCCTTTTCAATTTTTTCCTGAATTGGTTTCATTTTTTGTGTAAGATCGTATATCTCCCCAATATGTTCTTCATCTATGTTCTTCTCTTCTTCCATCATTTTTTCAAGTTCTGCTTCCAATACTGCTTTTTTATCAAATAACTTATTCAACTCTTCTTGAATAAGTTCTGAACCAGGTTGCAGTATAGTAATCATCTTTTCATTACCATTTTTATCATATACAACGTTACCTTTAGAATCACGTTCAATGACAACCAACGGTACATTTTTTGTAGAATATTTCGCGATACTATCGTATAACTCGTTTATCTCATTTGTCTTTTCGATCAATTTCTGTCTAATGTCATTAGTTGCTTGGTCAATTCTAGTAGTTAGAGCAGGGTTCATGTTCTCTTTTGCAGTTGGCCAAGAGTAAATTGGTTGCCATTTCAATTCTTCTTTCGTTAGTGTCTTGAATGGGCTGTTTTTACCCTGGCTTTTTAATTCACTCTCAACTTGTTGTAGTATTTCAAGTGCTGGAGTACCTAACTTTTCGAATAGCTGTGATTGAATTCCATTCACATAATCATCGAAATTCCTGAATTGACTCATAAATATAGCCATGATGTCTAATCTAGCTTTGTTGATCAATTCTATCTCGTCCCTTTTAGTATTTGGTGTAAATTTAATTAATTCGTCTAATATATCCAGTTTCAGTCTACTTCCTCTGGATAAATTCGTGTCGTTTGCAAAAAAGTATGGAATATAGGAATCGAAACCTTCGATTTTAAGTTGTTTTTTCTTCAATAATGTAAATAATTCATTTATTGAAAATCTTGACCCTAATTTATTTCTGAGTTCTTTCTCTTTCTCTTCAAAGTCCTTAAATTCTGTTCTAAGCAACTCATAGGTTTTATATATCTCTTTATAATCAGCAACAAACTTTCCGATCACTCTTTGTATATTGTGTAACACAGACAATTTTACGTCATTATGAGCCTCTATAAGATTAAACCGATTTGACAAATTGATGATAAAATCTTCAAGATTTTCTACAAGGAAATGATACCCATCGTATCTAAGAGGATCGGTGTCACGTGCTTCAATCACTAATCTACCCACTTCAACAGAATCTGACAAATTCCAAGCTTCTAGGAACAAGGGGGCATAAGATTCTTTGTATGCTTCTCTTACTTTGTCATTCATTTTGTAGGTTTCGTTTGAATATCCACTTCTTGCCATTTCTTTTGAGAAAGTATGTTTGTGAACCACTTGGTTGATTGCGAATTCAACAGCTCTCGAATACTCTAGGAATTTCCTACGACCTTCTGATTTGATTGTTTCTATATTCTTGTTATACTCACCTCGTGCCTCTGGTGTGTAATAAGATGACATATCAATGATTTCATTCCCTTTCTCTGTAATGAGAGAATCGAGACTACCTGTATCATCCTCATACGCAGAATCTGCTGTATATTGTAAATTCTTAATTTCTGGATGTGTGGATAAAGAATCTCTTTCAACCGAGTGTTTCATGGCAATTCGTCTAGGGTCTTTTCTTGCATAACCAAAACGAGTTCCATCCATAATAGCCTCTCTCATTGCGAGAAGTCTATCAGATATCTCCGATTCAATATTAGTTGAGTTGTTACTATTAATATCTTCATCGGTAAGATTTACCTTCAAGTATGTATCTAGCTCAAATAAGTAGTCTAGTAATATTCTACGACGATACTTGGTTTGAATGTCTTTATCTGTTAGGCTCTGTGTAGCATCTTGCCAAAATTGACGCTGGGTAGTTTTCTTAAACATGTTCCATTCCTCTTTCAAATAGAAAAATTATTTGTTTTAACAAGGATAAAAAAATAAATTTGATGTTATTGTATCAAATATTGAAAAATACTGTAAAGTTTTTTTGTTGGGTGATTGGTATTTACATAAAAAGTTAGATACATTATGTATGACCAGGCTACAAAGTTGTAATAAAACAAGGTATGCAGAACCTTGTGCCTAATTTAAAAGACAATAACAATGAAAGTTTTTGGGTGAGAACCATGAAAAATAAACCAAAAGATGACAATAACCTATCTCTAAGGATTGTTGGATTAACATCAATCCTAGTTGCAGGTTATTTCACAGTAGACACGATTAAAAAAAAACACTAATCAATAACCGAATTTATCATAATCCTAAAAGTGTCAAACGAAAAAAGATAAGTAGAACAAGCAGAGTAAATATAGTGATGCCCGATGTTATTCCTTTAGAACTGCTTCTCATGGCAGAATCAGATAAGGAGTTAACGGGATTCGTGTACCCTTATACACCG